>JAEEGL014412481.1_pt1 | contig 17456 bp, 12 predicted proteins | sample 9134231 | NCBI WGS metagenome assembly JAEEGL01 (sample SAMN16246548, study PRJNA631951) | gut metagenome | biome: gut microbiome; feature: rumen; material: fiber-attached | host: Bos | place: Iran: Karaj | collected 2018-10 | reverse complement strand
CGGTCGTTCGACGACGCGAAATATCTGTTGTTCGGCACCAGGAACGGCGTGGTAAAGAAAACTTCGCTAAGCGCATATGCGAACGTAAGAGCATCGGGCATCATTGCCATCGACATGCGTGAAGACGACGAACTCGTGAACGTGCGGCTGGCGAACGACGAAGACGTGATGATGGTCACGAGAAACGGAATGTCGATAAGGTTCTCCGTTGACGACGTGCGTGAAACGGGCAGAGCATCGATGGGTGTGCGCGGAATTACTCTTAAAGAGAATGATTACGTGATCGGATTTGACGTATGCACTCCCGAAAACACGCCGCTCATCATAAGTGAATTCGGTTTCGGAAAACGCGGAAATATCGATGATTACAGGAAACAGAGCCGCGGAGGAAAAGGAATCATCACGTATAAGAAGACGGATAAGACCGGCGCGCTCGTGGGACTTTTAATGGTCAACGACGATAACGACGTCATGATGATCACCAGTAACGGCACGATCATCCGTGTGCACGCAAAAGATATCAGTATTTTCGGCCGTACGGCGCGCGGTGTTACGCTTATGAAGGCATCCGGGGACAACTACATCACAGGCTGCGACGTTACGTCTTACGACGAAGGCGAGGAGAGCGTTTCGCCGGTGGAAGTCGAGGATGCGGCGGACGTGACAGATGCTGCTGAAACGGATTTCGCGGACGAGGATGTCGAAACGGCGGAAACAGCGGACGAGGCGGGACCGGAGGACAATGAATAAACGGTTTTCCGCGCAGGTTACACATAAGATACAGGGGAAACAGGAATGTATGTTTGCGCACTGGTAGGAGCCAGCGGGACCGGAAAAAGTCACCGGTCGCTGTGGGTCGCCAAGGAACATAATATCGAATTCGTTATTGACGACGGATTGCTGATCAAAGGAAACTCTGTCCTGGCCGGGAAATCGGCGAAGGCGGAAAAGACCAAGGTCGCAGCCATCAGAACGGCGGTATTGACCGAAGACGCCCACGCGTTCGAACTGCGCAGCGCGCTTAAGGAGAACAACGCGGAGAAGGTGCTCATCCTGGGGACGTCTGACGCAATGGTCCAGAGGATAGCGAACAGGCTCGGACTGGGGGAAATTGACGAAACCATTTATATACAGGATATTTCCAGCCCGTACGAGATCCAGCAGGCGCTGAATACGCGAAGGATGGAAGGAAAACACGTTGTCCCCGTACCGACGATGGAGCTGAAAAAAGATTTCTCCGGAGTCATGCTTGACCCGCTCAATATATTGCGCAGGCGCGGCATGGGAAACTACGAGACGATGGGTGAAAAATCAGTCATCCGTCCAACGTACAGCTATCTCGGCAAGTTTACGATCTCAGATTATACGATCTATCAGCTTGCGGAACACGCGGCTAAAAAGAACGAGGCGGTCTCGCGGGTCACGCGGTTCAGAGCGGATAAGGCGGAGGACGGTATCCGTGTCGAAATGGATATAGTGCTGTTTTACGGGTTCAGGATACCGCAGGTGTTTGCGGATCTGCGGAAAGGAATCGCGGAAGAAATAGAAAAATACACGTCGCTGAACTCGGTGGCGGTGATATTGACTGCCAAAAATATCGTTGTAAAGAAAACCGGCGCGGACGGAGATAACGTTAAGCCCGTCGCGGGAGATTTCAAAGCAGCTTTTACAGTGCCGTTGTCAATGGCGGGCGGCGCGAGGCATGATGAGGTCGTGGTCAATTCACGCGGGGATGCCGGGGCAGAGCTGCCGGGGAGGGAAGACTGATGCAGGATACGATATATACGATCCCGGTCACAGAAGTATATGAAACGCCGTGCGAATGTCCGCTTTGCGCGCTTGAGGCACGTTTTGAGAACGACAGAGTGAATTATTATCTCGGTCCTTCGCTGATGGAGCCTGAAAACAGGATCGCAACGAACGATACTGGTTTCTGCGGAAAGCATTTCGGCATGATGTACAAAACACAGACGAACAGGCTGGGGCTCGGGCTCATACTGGATACTTATATGACAGAGCAGATCGCCAGGCTTCGAAAGATCGCCGGAGAAAAACCGAAGGCGGAAGAAGGAAAAAAATCCCTCTTCGGCGGTTTCAAAGGAGGAAAAGGCAGGGACGGTCAACGTGCTGCGCAGGGGATGTGTGATTACTGGAAGAAACACAGCGAAGGCTGCTGCATTTGCGCCGATCTGGAGCGTACGATGGAAAGGTATATCGACGTAATTTTCCACCTGTATTTTACTCAGAAGGACTTCAAAGAACGCTTTAACGCCGGACAGGGGTACTGTATGAAACATTTTGACGATCTGTGCGAAAAAGCGGGGAAAATGCTCATGCCCGGCAGACAGGACGAGTTTTTAAGTGCGCTGGTGAAGCAGCAGCTCGAAAATCTCTCCAGGATCCAGGAGGAGGTAAACTGGTTTACCAAGAAGTTTGATTACAGAAACGCGCAGGAACCCTGGAAAAATTCCAGAGATGCGCTTCCGAGGGGCATGCGCAAGATGACTGGCGACAGGCAGATCGGGGAATAACGAAAATGACAGAGAAGCAGGGCCGGATAAAAGAAGAAATGATAAGCGCGAGCGAGAAGTCCGAGAATACCGCCGTCTACCGCATCGACGATTTCGACTGCCGCCGGATATTTACGTGCGGTCAATGTTTCCGGTGGAAGCAGTCCGGTGATTGGTGGAAGGGCGTTGCGCGCGGCAGGTTCCTCAGGCTCAGATCCGACAGAGAGAGCGGGACAGTTACGGTTTCGGGCGAAGGAACGGGATCGTTTCTGCAGGACTGGCACGAGTATTTTGACCTCGGCACGGATTATTCCGAAATAAGGCATTATCTGGCGGGTCTGGACGGAAATCTCAAGGCGGCGACGGAATACGGCAAGGGCATCAGGCTGCTTAAGCAGGAACCGTTCGAGACGCTGATATCGTTTATTATTTCCGCGAACAACAACATACCGCGGATCAGCAAATGCATTGACGTCCTGTGCACGCGCTACGGGGAGCAGATCGGTACCGATCCGGACAACGGCGAGCCTGTTTTCGCGTTCCCGCTTCCCGAGAGGCTCGCCGGAGCGACGCCGGAGGAAATATCGGACGTGTGCCACGCGGGATACAGATCGCCGTATATCGTTGCGGCGTCAAAGAAGTTTATTGACCTCGGCGGTGATCTGAGTGATCCTGAGCAGTATCCCGGCGTCGGGCCGAAGGTCGCGGCTTGCATCAGATTGTTTACCGGGAGCGATATGAACGCTTTTCCCGTGGACGTATGGGTCAGGAGGCTCATACAGGAGCTTTATTTTGGAAACGAGGCGGGTGGTGTGGAACTCCCTGCTTCGGAGGTAAGGAAATTCGTGACCGGGCATTTTCCGCGGTACGGAGGATACGCTCAGCAGTATCTGTTTTACTGGCGGCGGGAGAGCGGGCACGCTGATAAATGAAACGGCAGAGGACAATATAAAACAATACAGGAGGCAGCAAAATGGCAGTATTAAGCGACATCGAGATCGCGCAGCAGTGCAAAATGAGACCTATTTATGAGATCGCGGAAAAAGCAGGGATACCCGAGGATCTTGTCGAACCGTACGGAAAGTATAAGGCGAAGATCGACCTTTCTCTTATGCGCGATAAAAGCAAAAAAGACGGTAAGCTGATACTTGTTACGGCGATCACTCCCACGCCTGCGGGAGAGGGAAAAACGACGACCACCATCGGTCTTGCAGACGGACTTTCGCGTATAGGTAAAAAAGTGACCGTCGCACTTCGTGAGCCGTCGCTGGGACCTGTTTTCGGCGTTAAGGGCGGTGCGGCAGGAGGCGGATACGCACAGGTCGTCCCGATGGAAGATATAAATCTTCACTTTACAGGCGATTTTCACGCGATCGGCGCGGCGAACAACCTCCTGGCGGCAATGCTTGATAACCACATCCATCAGGGCAACGCGCTCGGGATCGACCCGCGCAAGATAACGTGGCGCAGGTGCGTGGATATGAACGACAGACAGCTTAGAAATATCGTTGACGGCCTTGGCGGGAAGGCAAACGGGTTTGCGCGCGAAGACGGATACGATATTACGGTCGCGAGTGAGATCATGGCTGTGTTCTGCCTGGCGGAGTCGATCGATGACCTGAAGCAGAGGCTCGGAAGGATAATCGTAGGATACACGTATGACGACAGACCCGTGACGGCTGCGGATCTTAAGGCGGTGGGGGCAATGACCGCGCTGCTGAAGGATGCGCTGAAGCCCAACCTTGTCCAGACGCTCGAGGGAACGCCGGCATTCGTACACGGCGGACCGTTTGCGAATATTGCCCACGGCTGCAACTCCGTAATTGCCACCAGGACTGCGCTGAAAATGGGTGATTACACGGTAACGGAAGCCGGATTCGGCGCAGATCTCGGAGCGGAGAAATTCCTTGACATCAAATGCCGTGCCGCCGGACTTACACCTGATACCGTCGTAGTGGTGGCTACAGTTCGTGCCCTTAAAATGCATGGCGGAAAGCAGAAAGCGGCGCTCGCCGAAGAAGACCTCGTCGCATTGGAGAAGGGAGTTCCGAACCTGCTGAGGCACGTTTCCAATATCAGAAACGTTTACCACCGTCCGTGCGTCGTGGCTGTGAACCGTTTCCCGACCGATACGGATAAAGAGATCGAATTTATTATCGAAAAATGCCGTTCGCTCGGCGTGAATACCGTGCTTTCCACAGTCTGGGCAGAAGGTGGTAAAGGCGGCGAGGAGCTGGCCAGAGAGGTCGTCCGTCTCTGCGAACGCAGCGGGGACGAAGAGTTCACGTTCTCATATGACCTTGACGATACGCTGGTCAATAAAATAACGGCGATCGTGCGTAAGGTGTACGGCGGAAAGGACGTGGCCATACTTGCAAACGCGCAGAAACAGATCGCAAGGCTGGAGGAGCTCGGATACGGAAAGCTTCCTGTATGTATGGCGAAAACGCAATACAGCTTCAGTGACGATCCGGCCAAACTCGGTGCGCCGGAAGACTTCACGGTGACGGTCAGAAACGTAAAAGTATCTGCGGGAGCAGGATTCGTTGTAGCGCTGACGGGCGACATCATGACGATGCCCGGACTGCCAAGAGTGCCGGCAGCTGAAAAGATCGACGTTAATTCAGACGGTGTAATTTCGGGACTCTTCTGATCGGTCCGGATACCGACGCAAAAAACATCCGGGAGTGGCCGGAAATATCCGGAAACGGCCGGAAATATCCGGAAAAACCGGGAAATAACGGAAAATACCCGGATACGCACGCTTTACCTTGTGTTTTGCGGCTAAAAAATGTATACTTCCCCCTGCCGCGTCATCCTGATGGCATGGTGCGGGAAAGGGAATTCCGCCGGACGGATCAGTCTGGAGGAAAATATGGAAGAGAATAAAATCACGATGCGCTCTCTGCCTGAAGAAGTAAGGCCTTACGAAAGGGCGGAAGCGCTGGGAGAAGAGAAATTGTCCGACTCGGAACTGATAGCGGTTCTGCTAAGGAGCGGGACAAGGGAGAGCACGGCGCTCGAGATAGCGCAGAAGCTGCTCAGAAATTTTGGAGGAATAAGGGGACTCGAGGCAGCCAGCAGGGAGAAGTTGTCCGAAGTAAAGGGAGTCGGCCGGGTCAAGGCCACCGTCATACGCAGTGCGTTCGAACTCGGGAAGCGAGGTATCAGAGAAAAACGCGTGGAACGGGAACCGGTAAACAGCGTTGACCGGCTCGCGGAACTATATATGGCAGAGATGACATCATCTCAGGAGCGCGTAAAAGCGGTAATGCTTGACAATAAGTGCCGTATAATCAGGGACGAGATCATATCGGTAGGGTCTTCAAACCGCGCCATGGTCGATCCAAAGGATATCTTCGCTGCGGCGATAGACTGCAGAGCACATTCGATCGTGCTGATGCATAACCATCCGACCGGTGACTGCAGTCCGAGCGACGACGATGCTGAATTTACCAGGAGGATGTATCGCGCAGGAAATCTTCTGGGGATAAAAATCGTAGATCACCTGATCTTCGGGGACAATACTTATTACAGCTTTTTTCAAAGCGGCGAAATGGCGAGGATCGCGGGAATAACTGAAAGGGAAGGATAGAAGTGGCAAGAGATATCGGTATTGATCTGGGAACAGCGAATATTCTGGTTTACCTGAAAGGAAAAGGTATAGTCATACGGGAGCCGTCGGTCGTTGCCGTAAACAGGCACACCGGAGACGTGCTTGCAGTAGGAGCTCCGGCGAAAAAAATGCTCGGACGCACTCCGGCGAGCATCATTTCCGTAAGGCCGATAAGAGACGGCGTGATCGCGGATTATGACATGGCCGAAAAACTTATCCGGTACGTGCTAAAAAAGGCGCAATCGGCCGCAGGCGTAGGTAAATCGAATATCATTATCAGCGTGCCTTCAGGCGTCACCGAGGTGGAATATATGGCGGTGGAACAGGCTGCAGAAAAAGCAGGAGCGAAAAAACACCCGATCCTGTTTGAAGAGCCTGTTCTGGCAGCCATCGGAGCCGGGATCGACCTGAAAGAATCATCCGGAAGCATGATCGTTGACATCGGCGGCGGTACGGCAGAAGTTGCGGTATTATCTGCAGGAGGCGTTGTCCTCTGTAAATCCATCAGAGCTGCGGGCGACGCACTCGACGAAGCGATCATCAGCTACGTAAAGCGCGAAAGAAGCCTCCTGATCGGCGACCTTACTGCCGAGGAGATAAAATGCACCATCGGTGCAGCTTATCCGAAGCCGCAGGAAGAATATATGGAGGTAAAGGGCCGCGACCTGAAGACCGGACTGCCTAAAAATATAAAGATCACCTCGTCGGAAGTAGGAGAAGCGATCGCAGAGCCGGTAAACACGATCGTTGCCGCCATTAAAGAATCACTTGAGGAAACTCCGCCGGAGCTTGCCGCGGACGTAATGGATAAAGGCATAACGCTCACCGGAGGCGGTGCGCTGCTGAGCGGTTTCGACAGAAGGATCAAGATAGAGACCGGAATACCGGTAAACGTCGCGGAAAATGCGCTGGACTGCGTCGCTCTTGGCGCGGGCAAATGTTTAGAAGACGCTGCTCTTCGCAGATTGATATACAAAAACAGAAATATGGGAGTCTGACGGATAACCGGAAGAGCGTTTTATGTCACGGAAAAACAAGATCGCAATATTTATATTGGTCGTTCTGACCGTTCTGAGCCTGGCACTGGTAGTGATATCAACAAACTCCGACAGGCTTAACGGCATTTTCCGCGTATTGGGCACTCCGGTGAGATCGGCGCAGAAGGGGATAACGAAGCTGGGCGACAGCATTGCCCAGCGGTTTTCCGTCATGCGCGAGAACGCCGCAATAAAAGAAGAGATCGACAGGCTCACGGAAGAAAACGAAACGCTGAGACAGCGAAACAGAGAGCTGGAGACTCTGGAGGACGAGAACGCCGAGCTCACCAGGCTGCTCGAAATAAAGGAAAAAGTGACGGAGTACAAGCTGATCCGGGCTTCGGTCATAACAAGGGACATTACCGACTGGTTCAACGAATTTACGATCGATCTCGGAACGCGGGACGGCGTGAAGAACGGGACGGTCGTAATGACGTCTTACGGGCTCGTGGGGCTTGTGTACAATGCCGGTTATAACAGTTCGAAAGTCCGGTGCATAATTGACGAACGAAGCGCGCTTATGTGCAGGATAGAACGGAACGACGAACTTTTGCGCGTGCGGGGGACAACGAACGAAAACTTCACCGCGGGGCTTATTGCCGACAGGATCTCGCGAAATGCGGCAATATACGTCGGCGACGTCATAATTACTGCTGACAGCGGTGACGTGTATCCGGCGGGACTGAAGGTCGGGGTCGTGACGGCTGTTGACGTCGACGAAGACGGTAACAGATACGCAGTGATCAGGTCAGATATTAATTTCACGTCATTGACGTCGGTGACGGTGCTCGTGAGACCGGCCGGAGAGGAGGCTGACGCGGGATGAACTGGCGCAGGGTCCTGAAAGGAATACTGATCGCTATAGCCGTGATACTCCTCGGATTCATACAGGCGGGGATTTTTGACAGACTCAAGATACTGGAATGCAAGCCGGAACTTGTGCTGTGTTTTGTTATCGTCATATCGTGCAGAATGGATTTTCTTCAGGCGGGGATCACGGGATTTGCCGCCGGGCTGTATATGGATATCGTTTACGGCAGATACGTGGGAATATATGCGTTTTTGTATCTGACGTTCTGCTGGATCGGATCGCTGCTGATCGGAAAAGCGTACGAGAGGAACCGCTTCCTCGGATTAGCTGTATTGCCGCCGCTCTTTTTCGTATATGAAGTGCTGGAGAGCCTGATGATACGGTTTATCGCCGTATACACCGCGGGCGGAGGAGAATTGTACAATTACGGGTACGCAAGCCACCTGGTGACAAGGATATTGCCCGGCGCGGCGTATAATCTTGGCGTAGCGATAGTGTTTTACATGATCATGCTGCTGATCGTCAGGATACGCAAACCGAAGCCGGATATCCTTTACCAAGGCGAAAGGGGCAATGTGATCGACAATGCGCAGTGACGCGGAGTTCAAGGGCTTTAAAGACCGCCTGAAAGTATTTTTTCGCAGCAGGGCTACGTACGTGGGACTGCTTGTAGCGGCTGTTGTCGGCGTGCTCATATGGCGGCTGTACGACATGCAGATCGTAAACGGTGAAGAATATAAGCAAAAAGCGTCGGAAACGGTATTGACGACCGCGGAACTGACGGTAAAAGCCAGAAGAGGCAATATCTACGACTGCAACGGCGTGCTGCTTGCCACCACCCGGACGTCGTATAAGGTGAATATGGTCAACACCCCGGATGAACAGGCGTTCCGCGACGGTATGTACCTCAGGCTGATAGAACTGTTCGACGCGAACAATGATACGTATACCAACTTTTTGCGCCGGTATATCACTCCGGAGCTCGAGTGGGGTTCATCGCTGGCCGGTGAGGCGCGCGAGGCGGCGAGGAGCAACTGGATCAATACGCTCGTGAGCGGTCAGCGCAAGTCGGACAGGGATAATATCGTGAGCGCTTACGACGCGTTTAATTACCTCAGAAATACAGTTTTAAAGATCGATGAATCGTACACGGACGAGCAGGCGTATAAGATAATGATCATCCGCTACGCTACGTTTTCATATGGTCTCAGCTCGTTAACACCGATGGAACTCGCTACCGACGCGAGCAAGGAAACGATGGAGTACCTGACTGCCCACAGCTACGAATTCCCGGGCATATCCACCGAAGAAGTGTACTACAGAGTGTACGTTGACGACGCATACGCGAGCCACATCATCGGATACGTTCACGCGATCAGCCAGGAAGAGTACGAGGCGCTTAAGGAAGAGGGTTATTCACGCGACGACATCATCGGTAAGACGGGCGTTGAAAAGGCCGCAGAAGCGTATTTAAAAGGCGTCAACGGTGTCAGGACGGTCTACAGAGATGCCGACGGCGTGATCAAGACGCTTTCCTATACACCTCCCGTTGCGGGCAATGACGTTTATCTCACCATCGATTATTCTCTCCAGAGCAAAACGATACAGATCCTGGAAGAAACGATAGCGGATATCGTCTCGATGAAGGATGACGTAAAGAACTTCGGCGACGCAAATGCCGCTTCGGCAGTAGTTGAAAACGCGAAAACGGGCGAGATACTTGCGATGGCCAGCTATCCGTATTACGACAATAACATCTTCGTTGCCCCCTCCACCGATTCGGCCGCACAGCAGGCGATAATCGATCTGTTCCAGGACCCTTCCGCCCCGGCGCTAAACCGCGCGACACAGGGCCTTTATCCTATCGGTTCAACGATAAAGCCGCTCATATCGATCGCCGCACTCGAAAGCGAAACGATCACGTCGAAGACGGTCGTTGATTGTCAGCGAAGGATGACGATAAGCGGCCGCATACACTCCTGCCTCGGCAGACACGGCGAAGTATCGCTGATAACGGCGCTCGCGAAATCATGTAACGTGTATTTTTACACCGTCGGGGTCAATACCGGAATAGAGACTATAGATCACTGGGCAAAGTCGTTCGGGCTCGGCGAGAAGACCGGTATAGAGATAGCCGAATACGCGGGCTACCGGAGCAATCCGGCGACAATGAAGCTCCGCGAGCGTGATATCTACCACATCTGGAGCGATTCGGACACGGCGCAGTCGTCGATAGGTCAGCTGTATACTTTGTTTACGCCTCTTCAGCTCAGCAATTACGCCGCAGCGCTGTCAAACGGCGGTTACCTGAACACACCGCACATCCTTGCCAAGGTCGTAAACCAGACCGGAGAGATCATTTACACCGACGATGAGGTCAATACCGCTAAGAAGCCTACCGGTGCGAGCGCCTGGGCGCTGGGCCTCGTAAAAGAAGGAATGACCGAGATGGTCAGGCAGAGTGCGAACGTTTCCGCCGCGTTCAAGAGTTTCCCCGACGGTTTCGTTTGTGCAAAGACAGGTACGCCCGAGACCGGTATGGAAGCGTTCGGAGAAAGTTCACATTCTGTATTCATATGTTACGGACCTTCGACAGACCCGGAAATAGCGGTATCGGTGCTGATCGAGCACGGATCTTCAGGCAGCAACGCATCCCCGGCAGCAGGCAAGATATTTGACGCCTACTTCCATACAGATACGGAAATAGGAGGCAGGACGTTCAAAGGTTACCGTTACGGCTGGGAATCGCTCTTTTTATAAGCGGAATATCAGAACTTCGCCATAAGTTCATTGACCTGCTTCATAAACTCACCGTTCGCGCCGGTACGAGCCTTGGCCCAGGCAAGAAGCGAATCGTCTCCCGTAAGAGTTGCCTCTTTCCAGGCGTCCAAATTGGTAGTGATACTGAATTTCCAACCGCCGAAATACTGCTTATTCATATAATTCCGCATCTCCGGCAGGAGTCTGTTATACGAATCGGTAATTAGTTTTTCGAGTTCATCCGCCGGCCAGATGACGGTGGCAAGCTCTTTGCTGTAGTCTGCGAATGCTTTTCTGAATCCCGCATCCTGCAGGCAGAACGCGAACAGCCCCTGGAGCCTCGTGGAATCGGGATAAAACGTCTCGGATACGTCGGGGTATCCGCCGTTCTTATCATAATCGATATATCCGATAAGCATCAGACGGAAGTTCTTTGAATCCGCTCTTGTATAAAGCTCGATCGGGTAGCCGGGCAGCGTTCCTACCGTGTAGCGGCTGAGACCGAGATCCTGGTCCTTGAACATAAACCGCCACTTACCGTCCTTTACGCCGTCGGAAACAGGACCGCTGTAGCGCCAGACCTTGATGTTATTGTGAGGCCAGTCAGTATTGCACAGGAAAAGATTGACCGCGCAGAACTTCATGAAATTGTCCATATCGATCCTCGCCGCAGCCTGCGCATACGTTAGTTTTCCCGCCAGGATGCTGTCAAGGAGGTTTTCGTAGATTTCGAGTTCGCCGTCAGCGCCGTCGTCAAGCACGTAATAGAACCATCTTCCGTCGTAGCGGCCGCCGCGCGAAGTATCGAGTTCGGACGAGATCACGGAGATATTTTCCTTGTCGTCAATATCATACACGTTCCGGACCATATTGTCGTTCTGATGCTCGCGCATATTCATAATGCCGTAATACTCGCCGTTCAGGAAGACGATAACGGGCTTGTAGTTCATATTAAGGATCTCCGGAGCGGCCTTCTGAGCGATCATTGACGCGATACCGTCACGCATAAAAGTGGCACGGAACGGCTCGGTAGGAGTAAGCAGAGAATCATTGCCGCCGTTGCGAAGCACGAAACTGTCATAAGACTTAAGCTCCTTGCCGTTGCCCTTCAGCCTGCCCTCGAACAGCTTATAGCGGAATTTAGTATCTCCGTCGTAAACGGAAGTGTTGAAATAATCCGAAACGCGCGCAGTCAGGCGGAAAGAACGCTGCGATAATCCTCTGGAGCTTCCGCCGAACAACCTGAGTCCGGCATCCTGGGAGATGCAAAGCGTACCGTTATTGTCAAAATACTGCACGAAAACCGGACGCTCCCAGGCGGAACCTCTGCCCGAAGAATTGGTGAAAATACCTGCCGCTCCGTCGAGGTTGTTCGAAGCCGTTGCAAGTGCTATGACCGGCATAGTGAACCGTGACGGGTCTTTTACCTGAATAAACGTCGCTGTTGCGATCTGACCGACCATCTGACGGTCCTGAGTGAAGCACGCGGCACGAACGACGGTAACAGACACGTTCTGTTTCGGGTCGTCAAAGTCGGTCACGGTCGAATATTCGTTCGGGATCGTGATCGGCTGGCCGCTGTATTTATCGCTTCCGCCCGCAGGTTCCGTTCCGTTAAAGGTCATGCGGATGTCAAAGTTGCTGCTCTCGTAATACTTGGGGAGCGAAATGGAAAGCTTCATCGTACCAGTGAAAAAACCGCCCAGATCCGAGAAGATCGGCTTCGTGTCGCTCAGGAAAGTGGCGTTCTGGGAATCCGAAGAAAAATTACCCGTACCGCTTCCGCCTTTTCGCTGGCACCCCGAAAACAGCGCCGCCGCTGCAAGCAGGACAGAAAGAAGCACTATCAATACAATAGATTTTCCGCGGATATTTGTTATTCTTTTTTCTGCATGATTCGTTTTATTCACTTCGTTCACTCCAATCATATTGCGTGAAAATACTCATTTTATTCTGGTTCCGATCATTAAAAGCCGCGTCCTGAGTTTCCCGTACTTAGCCTCAAAAGCACCGATCATAGAATCCCAGCACTCAAGCGCCTCGTCACAGCCCGGAGCAAGATCGTCCCCGGAACCGTATACTGCCTTCTCGTACAAACCGGTAAGCCTCTCAAACGATCCGACCGCCTCCGGCGGCAGATCCTTTTTATTATCCGCTTTACCTTCTTTTTCCGCACGGGCGGCAACGTTCTGTGCAAATTCGTGCGGTGTTTCATCGCGGCCACGATCGTATCCGAACTTCCGCAAAAGCGACGTTGCGCTCCGGTAGACGGATATCGTTCGCTCCTGAGGAGTACCGGAGCGGCCCGGTCTGCGGTAGGCAAGGCGGCGAAGCAGGAACAGGATCACCGCAATAAGTATAGCGGCAAACAAGAAAATTATCAAGATTTTTATTGCCAGCGGCATATTTCTTTCTGCCGGGGTGATCGGCTCTTCTGTCGGTGCGGGAGTCGGTTCGGCCGTTGCCTCGGCAGGAGCGGTTGACTCCGGCGGCTCGGACTCATCCGGCGTTTCCGACGGGGTCGGTTCGATCGACGCCGGAGGGGTGGGAGAAGGAGAAATGACAGCAGTCGGTTCGGGCGTTGACAACGTCTCGGTTACACTTCCGAATCCTGCGGTCGCCTCGATCGGCACGAATCCGAGTCCTTCCATATATATCTCGCACCAGGCGTGGAGGTTCTGCTCCGTAAGCCGGAAAAGACTGTCGCCCACCTTGGAATCGGCATTCACGTAAAATCCTTCGACGTATCTGGCAGGCACGCCCGCGGCTCTGGCGAGGACCGTCATAGCGGTGGCAAAGTAGGTACAATATCCTGCCCGTTCGTTAAACAGGAACTGGTCGAGGATGTCAACGCCTGCAGGCAGTTCCTCCGGCTGCAAAGTGTAAGAAAAATCACCGGAAAGCAGATAATTCTTTATGGCGATCGCCTTATGCAAGTCATCGCTCTGATAAAGTCCGTCCGTAATTTCATGAGCGAGGTCAATAACGCGTTTCGATACTTTATCGGACACTCGAGTGTACATTTCATAGATTTTTTTAGAATATTCATCGAGCTTGCTTAGCCGCGTAATATCATTTCTGTAAGATGACGGGTTTACACTTTCCAGGGTATTTATGAATTTTTCGTAGTAACCCGGCACGCAGATCTCGTAAAGCTTATCATTTAGGATCGATCTTTCGGTGTAAGGCAGATAATCCGCTTCGTACGCGATCCACGAAGGCGCAAAGGAGGAATTATAAAGTATGCTCTTACTTTCCGAAACGCCCAGATGCAGATCGTCGTTCTTATAATAATGTTTGAGTTCCGCGTCGAAGAAACCCATATTTCGCGTTCCCGATGGAAGGAATACGCCGAACCGGGCATCGTACGGCTTAAGATATTGGACCGCAACGTACTTTCTTCTGCTCCTCCAGAGCGTTTCTGCCAAAGCTTTTGAATAATACGTATATGCGAGGACCCACGAAGGATTGTACTGGATGATCATATCTTCAAAAGGATCGGTCACGATAGCGGTGGATGGATCAGTTCCGTAAACAGGCTGCGCAAAACGCGAAACCCCCTCAGGCAGCCATTGGTTGCCTAAATACTCGCTGTACGTAAAGCCGCGCAGATAAACACCGGGAGATGAACTCTTCACCATCAGGATCGGCTCGCTGCCCGGTTCCACGGGACCGCCAAGTTTGCCGTAAGTACCGGTAGCACGCCTGTTAGGATCATAGACCTCAATGCCGAACAGGTTCTGGAGGAAGCGGTTCGACCTGATCATCGATTGAAAACCCGATTCGATCGAACGGCTGACTTCCTCACCGAGCATTGGCCCCGGAGTCGGAACAGGCCTGAAGAGCAGGCCGATCACCGCGGCGGTCAATATAAGTAAGAGTGAGCGTATGATGACGTTGGGGTAGCCAAGCCCTTTTACGGAAGGGACAATACCGCGGGAGGATCGAACGACAGCGGAATTGTCGTAGGTCCTGCCGCTCGCGGCCGAATTCAGCTCATCTGTGTTCGTTGGCCAGCGGGATAAAAGCGTTTCGAACCAGTCGTATTTTCTCCGCAATACGAGGGCGATCGACGAAACGGTGTATATAACGAGTGCGTATACGGGGAAATTCGCCTGAAAGAGCGACAATATGATAAGCGCTATCGGAGGGAGCAGTACGAACAGATAAAGCAGCCGTTTTCCGTGTGTGACGATGATCCCGGTCAACATCGTTATGAGCAAAACGATCAGGAACGGCGGAGTTTCGTTTTTTAGCACCCACTCGATAATGGTTCGTATCAGTCCCTGCCAGATCGCGCGCATATCTGTATAGAAAAACGACAATATAAACAGCGTCACTGTTGCCAGCGCACCGGCGCCAACGGCCAGGAGCGTCACGCTTCTGAATATCTTGCTTCGCAGGAACAGAAGGATGGCCGGGGTGACGATCGCGGAGATGATCATTATCTTCGCGTCGGAAAGCGGGTATTCCATCACACTGTGGAAGAGGATCGACGCGGAAACGGAGAGGACCCATGCGTGGAATGTGTCCAGCAGGAAGAGAAGCACGTTATACAGAATGCGGGGCATTTTGCTGTTCATGACTTCACCTCGACCGTAATGATAAACGCGCCGGGGAATTGTTCGGCGTAGCATTCCGCCTCGGGAAGGCCGGAGATGGAGAAATCGGCAGCGCTCAGCCTGACACGGCGGCTGTTGTCTGCAGACGGGACGGAAGAAACATGGGAATCGCTCCGGGCTTTATCTGCGAGCCAGTTATTACCGGCAGAGGGATCGTTATCAAAAAACGGGTCGTCAGATTCGAAAGATGTTAGCGGCAGAGAAGAACCTGCACAGACGCGGATGATCGAAACGCCGTTGTCCGAAGCGGGGAAAGAGGAGGCAAGATAAGAGATCATGCCGGAATCGAAAGAGGCAGGATCATTGTCCGCCGCAGTTAAGAGCCCTGAAGCGTTGTTCTCAGCCTGGATCCTGTGCGACGCGGCGAAGTCTATGGTTCCGGCGGTCTGGCGGATCGAGTCAAGGGCGACAGCGCTGTCGCATAAGACGACGGACGGAACCGTGTCGGATGATGAAGCGTCGGACGGGCAGGCGAAATAGAACGGCATACCGTTATTATATAAAGTGGTCGCAATGCTGACAACGGCTGCGGATAATTTATCGGCAAGCGTCAATGCTTTCGTGGCGTTTTCGTCCAGATCGAACGGTTCTTTATATATTGCCATATCGCGCCGAATACCGCCGGGGACGTGAGTGTCAAAATAAACGATGTAATTGTGCTCCCCCTCCTGATAAAAGCTCCGGAGCAGCCAGTCTTCCCGGGACGCGGAACGCTTCCAGTGGATGAACCGCGGATCATCGCCCGGAGCGTATTGACGGATATAAACGGAATCGGTAGCGGAAACGGAAGGTTTAACGGACGTTGATAACTCGCCTGAACCCTCGCCTGCCGGATGGTCGATCACCGCCTGATAGATTTCCGGAACGACCGCGACCTGCGTCTGTTTTTTCTTGCTTTGAACGACCTTTGCCCAGACCATTCCTCCGGCGGAAATTAGACGGACCGACTCCGGGAGGAGCGGATACGTTCCGCAGTGATCAAATCTCATCGGAAAAGCCATGGAGAGGTTCGCGAAGGGTTTAACGAAGAAGAATATCCGCTGCCCGTCCGGAAATGCATTGTCCTTAATGAAAATATAGCTGACGGGGAAAGAAAACGGAGAATAGTTTCTGATCTTTGCCACGATCACGCCGGGGCTTTCGCGAACGATATCCGGTTCAACGGGATTAAGGCGGACTTTTACGAGAAATTTTCCTGCGAGCGTTTTAAAAAATATATACGCCATTATCGCGGACATAACGCCGACAAAGTAATTTACGACGGGATTTCCTGCCATTATGGCATAACCAAGCAATACCCCGTAGAACGCCGAGATCAGATGGCGTATCATCGATGTAAACCGATATGCCCGGAGGGGATCGTCCCGCTTCGCTCCGTTCTTTTTCACGCCGGAACGCTTCATACTGCCAGCATCTCCGGTGCGTTATTCCACAGGTACGGTCTTTTTTAAGCCGTTTAAGATATCTGCGGCTGTGACGCCGGAAGCTTTCGCGTCGCGCGTAAGCATAAGTCTGTGTGCACATACCGGGACAAGGATCTGCTTGATGTCGTCCGGGAGCACGTAATTTCTGCCCGAAAGGAACGCGAGCGCCTTTCCTGTTTTAGCCAGAGAGATACCGGCGCGCGGGCTCAGGCCGAGCGTCAGGTCGCGGTTGTTCCGGGTGGCGTTCAGGAGCCTCAAAATGTATTCGGTAACGTTGTCCGACAGATAGATCGAGTTGATCTCGTCCTGGAGACGGATGATATCGGCGCAGGTGGCAACAGCTTTAACCTCGGGATCTCGTCTGACGGCGGATCCGGCGGAGATGACGTGCTTTTCACCTTCTGCATCGGGGTATCCGAGGGACAATTTCATTAAAAATCTGTCGAGCTGTGCTTCAGGCAGCGGGTACGTTCCCGCGAGCTCCACCGGGTTTTGGGTAGCGATCACCATAAACGGCTGCGGGAGTTCGTACGTTACGCCGTCAACAGATACTTTCTCCTCCTGCATTGCCTCCAGCAGGCTCGACTGGGTCTTAGGCGAGGTGCGGTTGATCTCGTCGGCCAGCAGGAAATTGCAGTCCAGCGCGCCTTTTTTGAACTCGAACGATTCGGTCTTG
>JAEEGL012946595.1_pt1 | contig 17456 bp, 13 predicted proteins | sample 9134231 | NCBI WGS metagenome assembly JAEEGL01 (sample SAMN16246548, study PRJNA631951) | gut metagenome | biome: gut microbiome; feature: rumen; material: fiber-attached | host: Bos | place: Iran: Karaj | collected 2018-10 | reverse complement strand
GGACGCCGACAGCCGGATCACGGAGGGGGAAGAGACCGTGACCATCTGCCGGATCACGGAAGATGGGGAAGAAATTGCGGGTACCTGCTCTGCGAAGATCTGGGGCAGTTTCCTGCGCTACCGTTATCTCACGGTGGATTTTACGGATATCAGGACGGAAGGGATGTACCGGCTCCGGTATCGAAAGAGCTGTTCCTCCATATTCCGCATCGCCGCATCGGTTTACGATCGCGGGGTATGGCAGCCGGTGATGGAATACTTCCTGCCCATACAGATGTGTCACATGCGGGTCAACGAAAAGTACCGGGTATGGCACGGGCGCTGCCATCTGGACGACGGGCGCATGGCGCCGGTAAACCGGATCCATTTTGACAGTTACCGGCAGGGAGATTCCACTCTGACGAAATACCGTCCGGGAGATCATATACCCGGACTGAACGCGGGGGGCTGGCATGATGCCGGCGACTTTGACCTGCGGATAGAATCTCAGTCCGGTGAATCCTATATTCTGTCGCTGTGCGTGGAAGAGTTCGACGCATTCTGGGACAGCACCAGGATCGATCAGGGAACAAAGACCACGGAGATCCATGAACCGGATGGGGAAAACGACTTTCTCCAGCAGATCGAGCACGGACTTCTTTCCGTGATCGGCGCTTACCGCTCCCTGGGACGGCTGTACCGCGGGATCATCTGCAGGGATCTTCGCCAGTATGTTCTCATGGGCGATCCAGTGAACATGACGGACAGTGTTTCCGAAAACAGAGATGACCGGTGGGTGTTCACCGAGGATAACCCGGTCCGGGAACTGCATACCGCAGCCCATCTTGCGGCAGCGGGACGTGTGCTCAGGACTTTCCGGCCCGAGCTTTCCTGGGAATCCATTGAGATCGCGTCGGAACTTTACAGACGTGTAACGGATGGCCTTGCAAAGGATGAGGCAAAAGAAGGGTCCGGGATCGATCCGACAGATGTAACCGTGGCCCTGGTCCACGCAGCTTCCGAATTATACCGGACCACCGGTGAAGCCCGGTATCTCCGGGACGTCACGGATGCAAAAGATGTGATCCTGTCCCGGATGACGGAGACCGCTTCCGAGGTTGCCTGTGTATACGGCGCCATCGAAGACAAAGAGTTTCGCAGTGCATTTTATGAAGCATTGTGGAAACTGCGGGACGAATATAACAAAATGAGCGCCGAAACACCCTACGGGATCCCCTATCGCCCTTACATCTGGGGCGCCGGCTGGGGAATCCAGGCTTCCGCCATGCGGTATTACTTTTTACATAAGGCTTTCCCGGATATCTTCCGGGCGGACCCGCTCTTTGATTCCCTGAATTTCGTGCTGGGTGTCCATCCCGGCAGAAATACCGCCTCCTTTGCATCCGGTGTGGGAACAAAGTCGGTGAATACCGCCTACGGCTTAAACCGCGGAGACTGGTCCTATATCCCCGGTGGCGTTGTTTCCGGAACCGCCCTGATCCGGCCGGATTTCCCGGAACTCCTGGAATTCCCCTTCCTGTGGCAGCAGACGGAATATGTGCTGGGGGGCGGATCCTCCCATTATATGTTCCTGGTGCTGGCCGTGCGGAAGCTCCTGAATTCCTGAGCCTTCCTCCTTTATCGGAGGCCAGACGGGAAAAACAGGGTTCCTAAGGACGGCAGTCGTGTATAATAGATCCGTAAGGAGGATTTTGCCATGCCATTTATTGAGACAAAAACAAATGTGACAGTATCAAAAGAAACAGAAACGAAACTGAAAGAACGGCTGGGACAGGCCATCTCCGTGATCCCGGGAAAGAGCGAAAACTGGCTGATGCTTGCCATCGAAGGAGATATTCCCATGTATTTCCGCGGGGATGATTCCGCCCCCGTTGTTTTTGCGGACGTGAAGATCTTCGGGAACGCCTCTTCCGATGTCTACAGCCGGATGACCGCCGAAATGACGAAGATCTACGGCGACCTTCTGGGTGTATCTCCGGATCATATGTACATCCGGTATTTCGGCTCCGCCGACTGGGGCTGGAACGGCAGTAATTTCTGATCCGTGGATTCCTCTTTTCATGGCAGCGTTGCCGAATTCATTGCCGGACTTTACGGAAGGGATATATCGATCGTGGATAAGGTTGCCGCATACGGCGGCGATATCAATGAATCCTATGTCCTGACCTTATCAAACGGGGAACGGATCTTCCTGAAGGAGAACCGGGGAAAAGAATCCGATTTCTTCGAGGCGGAGGCAGCGGGTCTTCGGGCCCTGGCGGATACGGGAAGGATCCGTATGCCCCGCGTCCTGGGAACCGGTCGTGACGGAGAATACCTGTATCTGCTTCTTGAAATGATTGAAGGAGGGAGAAGGTCCCCGGCATTCTGGGAAACCTTCGGCAGATCCCTTGCCCAAATGCACATGGCAGATACCGCTTCTTATGTGCCGGGCGGGAAATACGGATTTTACCGGGATGATTATATCGGTGCCACAAGGCAGATCAACAGGCCGCATCCAAGCTGGACAGACTTTTACCGGGAGGAACGGCTGGAGAAACAGTTCCGGATGGCCCGGTCCTTTTTTGATGATGCCGACAGCGTGCGCATACACCGGCTTCTGGATCATCTGGAGGATCATCTTGCGGAACCGGAAAGACCTGCTTTACTGCATGGGGATCTATGGGGCGGCAACTTCATGACTGACGGGGACGGGAACCCCGTACTCATCGATCCTGCCGTCTATGTAGGGAATGCGGAAGCGGATATTGCCATGACGGAACTCTTCGGCGGCTTTGCACCGGCATTTTACGAAGCCTACCGTTCGGAATATCCTTTTGCTCCCGGATATGAAGACCGCCGCGACCTTTATCACCTCTATCATCTTCTGAATCATCTGAATCTTTTCGGAAGTTCCTATCTCCCCGGAGTCCTACGGATCCTCCGGAGGTACGGGGGCTGATGGAAAAAACCGTCCACGCAGCAAAAAAAGAGCAGGCAGTGTAACTGCCTGCTCGTAAATCATCAGTGATAAGGGGTTTTATACTCCTGCCTGGGCTGCAACCTCGGCTGCGAAGTCATCCACCTTCTTTTCCATACCTTCACCGACCTCGAATCTGGAGATCTTGGTGATGACGATGGAAGGATCCACGGACTTCAGATATGCGGCAACGTTCTGCTTGCCGTCCTCAGCCTTAACGTAGATCTGATCAAGGAGACATACTTCCTTCTCGTGCTTGGAGATACGTCCGTCAACCAGTCCCTTGAAGATCTTGTCATCCAGGTAGCTTGCCTTGTTCTCAAGTGCAAGGGATACCAGAGCAGCCTTGGCCGCATCCGAAAGGAAGTTGAACAGGAAGTTCATATTGCTCTTCTTCTCTTCATAGATGGCAACATCCTCATCGCTCCAGAGCTTTCCTGCAAGTACCTTTTCGATCAGGCCGTTCAGGATCGGCTTGGGCAGGGATGCGGGATCGTTCAGTGCGCTGTCGATGGTGATCTCTCTGATCTTGGCGCGCTCTGCCTCGGAGATGTCGCTGTTGCTGATATACTGAGGGCTCATAGCCGCTACCTGCATTGCCACGTTGGTGAGGGCTTCCTTAGCCGCATCACCGGAAGCACCGGAAGCGCCTACCAGGACACCGATCCGTCCGCCGCCGTGGAGATAGGAAACAACCATATCTGCCTCAACGCGCTCGAATCTGCGGATGGAAAGCTTCTCGCCGATCTTGGCGGTCTTTTCCACCAGAGCGTCCTTTAAGCCGTTCATCTCAAGAAGCTTGTCGATGTCTTCGCCGTCCTTGCCGCCCTTTAATCCGGAAGCAAGTGCCTGGGAAGCTACGGATTCAACGAACTCCTGGAATACTTCGTTCTTTGCCACGAAGTCGGTCTCTGCGTTCACTTCCACAACAACAGCCTTGTTGCCTTCGGAAGCAACTCTCGTGATACCTTCCGCAGCGATACGGGAAGCCTTCTTCTCGGCCTTTGCCGCACCTGATTTTCTAAGAACTTCTACTGCCTCATCCATGTTACCGCCGGTCTCGTTCAGAGCCTTTTTGCAGTCCATCATGCCGGCACCGGTCATTTCTCTTAATTCCTTGACCATGGAAGCTGTAATCTCTGCCATATTATTTCCTCCTGTGTGATCTTGAGTTATGTAAACCTAATGTCGTATCTCACCCAAAGTTCAGGCTTCTTCGGCTACTTCTTCGATATCGGAAGCTTCCGCTTCTTCCGCCTGTGCTTCCACAGCTGCATCCACAGCCAGTGCTTCCGCACCTTCGTTAGCTTCGATCACGGCATCCGCCATCTTACCGGTGATGAGCTTGACCGCACGGATCGCGTCATCGTTACCGGGGATGATGAAATCAAGCTCCTCGGGATCGCAGTTGGTATCGCCGATACCGATCAGGGTGATTCCAAGAGCATGTGCCTCCTGAACGCAGATGCGCTCTTTCTTGGGGTCTACGACGAAGATCGCATCGGGGATCCGGGTCATTTCCTTGATCCCGCCCAGGTTCTTCTCAAGCTTCTCCCACTCCTTGCGAAGTGCGATGACTTCCTTTTTGGGAAGTACGTCAAAGGTTCCGTCCACCGACATGGTCTCGATCCTCTTTAAACGCTCGATACGGGAACGGATCGTCTTAAAGTTGGTCAGCATGCCGCCGAGCCATCTCTCATTTACATAGAACATTCCGCAGCGCTCAGCTTCAGCCTTGACAGCATCCTGTGCCTGCTTCTTGGTGCCCACGAAAAGAATGGTACCGCCCTGCTGTGCGATCTCGAATACCGCACGATAAGCCTCATCCACCTTGCCTACAGACTTCTGCAGGTCGATGATGTGGATGCCGTTGCGCTCCGTGAAAATGTAGGGAGCCATTTTGGGGTTCCATCTTCTGGTCTGGTGTCCGAAGTGTACTCCCGCTTCCAGGAGCTGCTTCATTGAAATAACGCTCATTTCTTACCTCCGTTTCGGTTAAGCTTCCGTATGCTTCCCGTTCCATGGCAACCCGGAGAGCCGGGCACCGCGCCATCGGTGCATACGTGTTTATTGGTTACTTACCGTGCCATAGGGGCACAGCTTTATAACTATATCAAAAAAAGCCCCTGTTTGCAAGGGCTTTTTCCTCTAATCCTGTTTCCGGACTTTGATGTTCTCCATTCCCTGTACCAGCTCCGTGGCCCGGGCCAGATCCGCATCGTTGATCTTGATGGTGAAAAAGTTCTTTTCCTTACGTCCGAAGAGCCTTTGAAGGAAGGACCTTTCTTCCCATTCCACGAAGTAGGAAATGCGGTTCTTCAAAAAGATCTTCTCGAGTTTCTCCTTTGCGTCCGTGCTGTAGACCCTGCAGAAAGGAACTTCTCTGTTAACGACACCGTTATTGACACCCGGAGTTGGCATATGATTCACCTCTGAAAAAATACTGAAGATATCTTACACCAAAAATCCCGTGCAACTCAATATTTTTTTAGCATAACAACCGCTTTTTATATAGCGTTCTTCCACAGGTCCGAAAGGGCTTCGTATTGCTCGTTGAGGTAGTCCGCCACAGCTTCCACCCCTTCTTTGGTCAGGGGAAAGCGCTTCCTGATCTTTAAATCCTCCTCCGTTGCCCCGTAGGACCTGGGTTCCGGCCAGATCACCGCTTCCATCTCATCCTCTCCGGCTCTTGCGATCATGTACCGCATCCCTTCCATGGAACCGGTATACTCGGATTTCTTCACAAATTCCAGGATATGAAATTTCTCTTTTTCGATCTTCGCCAAAGGATCCGGGCCCCCTTTCCGTGCCTGCTGCCGCCCCGTTTCCATTTCCCCGGGACCGACACTGCCATGATAAATCAGAAGCCTTCCCGAAAAAAGGCTTGATTTTATCTTTCCATCCATATATAATGTGTTTTGCGCCGTTTAGGAGAGCATCTTATCCGGCGGGAATATCGGGGTGTGGCTCAGGTGGTAGAGCGCTTCGTTAGGGACGAAGAGGCCGCAAGTTCAAGTCTTGTCACTCCGATGGAAAAAAGAGTCGAAATTGTTGAACATTCAACATTTTCGGCTCTTCTTTATGTTATAATGGTCTATGCGGTGCTTCCGTCCCCCGGGACAAAGTACCGAAGATCCTACCCTGTCTTCCGTAAGAGGACTCTGCGTGAAAAAGGCTTATATCGTTATCGTAAATGTGATCATCATGATCACCATACTGGTCTTCGTTGTTCTTTATTCCGGCTTTGAGAACAGGGCTTCCTACCAGAGACAGATCGAGCACTTCGAAAACACCACCGTTACCATGGAGAAGGTGATCGGAAATTATCTGGAAGGGGAACAGCGGATCTGTGACGTATGGGCGCAGTATATCAACAGCGCCGACCTGACCGTGGAAGAGGCCGCTTCCTACATCCGTGCCTCCCATGTGCTGGAGAACACTTCCGCCCACCTGATCTTTCCGGACACCCTCACGGGTCTTTCCACCCGTCCGAAACAGGGCACGACCGATGACTACCTGGTTTCCTATGACCGGCTGGATCTTCTGAAGGATACTGCCTGGATCGATGCCATCGGGGAATCCGTCAATATCACCCGGGCTTATACCAATCCCATGAACGGCGAGCAGTCCCTGGCTTTCTGCAACCACGTGACGCTGTACGATCCGGAAAAGGGAGCCTCCGTGCCCGCCGTACTGCTTCGGGTGATCCCCATAGCGGCCCTGGAGGAAAAATGGGTCTTCCCTCAGATGGAGCTGAAGAACGCGGAGCTTTCCATGATCGATGCCAAAGGCGATTATATTCTGAAAGGATACGGCTTCAAAAACTCCAGTTTCTTTGAATTCTATAAATCCTACAATCCCACGGATCCCGGTTCCTCGGATGAATTGTTCCAAAGGATCACTTCCTCCACGGGTTCCGTTCCCATGATCAACTCCCACGGACAGGCGTGCATCCTTGCCTTTACCCCCGTTGCATCCACCGCGGGCTGGTCCCTGCTGGGGCTCGTGCCGGCAGAAGATCTTACGGTAGATACCGAGAACAGGCTGCTCTTCGGCGTGGTCTTTACCGGTCTCCTGCTCCTGTTCCTCTGCGACATGTTCTATATGCGACAGATCAACAGGCGTCTTCAGATCTCCGCCAGGGAAGCGGAATCCGCAAACAGGGCAAAGACCGATTTCCTTTCTACCATGTCCCACGACATCCGTACCCCCATGAACGCCATCATAGGTCTTACGGCCATTGCCGAAAAGAACCTGTCGGACAAAGAATCCACCGCTGAAAATCTCCGGAAGATCAGCCTTGCGGGTAATCATCTTCTGACACTGATCAACGACATCCTGGATATCTCCAAGGTGGAGAGCGGCAAACTGAAGCTCAATCCCGTGACCTTCTCCATCGTGGAAACGGTGGAAAACCTGGTGAACATCTCCCAGCCCATGATCAGGGAAAAGAATATCGAATTCAATTTCCGTGTGGACGGGATGGAAACGGAATATCTGTATACGGATCAGCTGAGGCTGAACCAGATCTACATCAACATCCTTTCCAACGCCGTGAAATACACGGAGCCCGGAGGAAGCGTGAGCGTGGATCTGCGGGAGGAAAAAAGCGACGACCCCCACTGCACACGGCTCATTTATGTGGTATCGGATACGGGCATCGGCATGAGTCCGGAATTCATGGCGACCATGTATCAGCCTTTCTCCCGACAGGTTGACAGCCGTGTCAACAGCATTCAGGGAACCGGGCTGGGCCTTGCCATTACAAAACAGATGGTGGAACTTCTGGGCGGCACCATCGAATGCCATAGTGAACAGGGCAAAGGTACCACCTTTACCATCACCCTGGACATCCCCATCGCCGACAGGCAGCGGGAAGATCTGAAACTTGACCCCATGGACATTCTCATCGTGGATGACGACGAGATCATGCTCCGGACAGCGGCACAGACCGTTGAATCCCTGGGCGCCACGGCTTGGCAGGCGGACAGCGGACTTAAGGCCCTTGATATGATCAGAAAGCATCATGAGTCCGGTAAGGATTTCGATGTGATCATCGTGGACTGGAAAATGCCCGGAATGGACGGTCTTGAGACCATCCGGCAGATCCGGTCGGAAATGGGCACCGGGATCCCGATCCTCCTCAGCTCCGCTTATGACTGGTCGGATATCGAGGATCAGGCGAAGGAGGCCGGCGCCAGCGGCTTTGTGGGTAAACCCCTCTTCCGCTCCACCCTCTGCGACAGGATCAACGAACTCACCGGAAAAGGATCCGTATCCCATGAACAGGAGGAGGACTATTCCGACCTCAAGGGGCTTCGCATCCTGGTAGCGGAAGACAATGAGATCAACTGGGAGATCATCTCCTACATGCTCAGTACCTTTGGGATCCGGGCAGACCGGGCGGAAAACGGACGGATCTGCGTAGATATGATAAAAGAAGCGGCGGAAGGCAGTTACGAACTGATCTTCATGGATGTACAGATGCCGGAGATGAACGGACTGGATGCCACCAGGACCATTCGGAGCCTGGAAGATCCCTGGGCATCTTCCATTCCCATCATCGCCATGACGGCAGACGCTTTCTCCGAAAACGTTACGGAGTGCCTGAACGCCGGAATGAACGGGCATATCGCCAAGCCCGTGGATGTAAAACTGGTGATCAAAGAGATCCGAAGGATCAAGGAGGAAAAAAGACGATCATGAAAAAGATAACGGGTATCTTGCTTGCAGCGGCCATGGTGCTGAGTCTTGCCGCATGCGGCGCGGAAAAACAGGAAACAACGGCTGAGGAAGGCTTCCGGCCATCTCTGGATCCTTCCCTCAGCGGTCATCTCCGGGTTGCCGGCGGCTACGATAACTTCGAAGCCCTGGAAGTGGAGTTTGACAGGTTTAACGAGTTTTATCCCAATGTGGAACTGATGTACACCAAGGTGGATGACTACAACAATATGATCGGTACGGTCCTTGAAGGGAACGATGCCCCCGACATCTATGTGAATTACTCCTGGATGTACGGCCGGGATCAGTATCTTTCTTCCATCGATCATGCCGAGAATCTGAAAGATCCCAAACTGGGGCTTGATCTGGACTGCATCCGGGGTAATATCCTCCTGAACACGGAGGACGGTACCCTTCCCATGGTGCCGGTCTTTGCCAACACCTACGGCATGCTGGTGAACAGCGACCTTTTTCAAAAGGAAGGATTAAAGGTACCCACAACCTACAAGGATCTGGTGAAGGTATGCGACGCCTTCCGTAAAAAGGGATATGACAGCCCTCTGATGGGCTTCACCCAGCAGGAGACCACCTCTCTGTTCACCGTGGCCATCTATCCCTACTTCTGCGAGACCGTATCCGGCGACCCGGAGGCCATCGCAAAGCTTAATTCCCTGGATCCTTCGGCCGGTGAATATATCAGGCCCTCCCTGGATAAGATCCTGGAGTTCCTGGAGGACGGCTGCGCGGATCCCGATCTCTGCGCCGGGATCGAAAACAACTACGACGCCGTGATCCTCCGATTTTTTGAAGGGGATGTTCCCATGATCACCTGCTCCGGTGATACGGTATCCGGCACGAAAAAGCGGGAAAGCCGTTCCGAGGCATTTATCGCCAATCCTTTTTCCTACACCTTCGTCCCCATTCCCCTGTCCGAGAAAGGGACCGTCTTTGTTGATATGTCAAACCTGCAGTTCTCTGTTAACAAAGACAGCAGTGAACTGGATCTGGCCAACGAATTCATGCGTTTCCTCATCACGGCACCTGAACTGAACGAAATGGCACAGAACAAGGGACTCATGTCCCCCACAAAGGATCTATCTTTTAACAGTATGTATGCGGCATTCGGGGATATCCCGGAATCAAGGATCCTGTCACCGGAAGAATTCGGTTTGTCGGATGATGCCCTGAAGCAGGTAAGACAGGCAGTTTACAATGTGGGGACGGGAGCAATGACCGTGGATGAAGCGGTGGCTGCCTACGGCACCTTCACTCCCTGACCCTTTCTTTCAAATATCAATCCGGATAAAACACCGGCACCGGATCCGTACATACGGAATCGGTGCCGGTATGTTTTTCCGCAGATCCAAGAAGGATCCTTTTATATTCCCGCCCGGCAGCTTCTCCGGGCACTATACGCCATGATAGGTAAAACGCAGATATATCGCCAGTGCCGCCAGCCCCAGGGTATCGATGAGATGATAGACCAGGGAGGACCAGACGATTCCCACGGAATGCCCCATTACGGATACCGTGGCCATCTCCATGCCGGTGGAGGACAGGAGAAACACTGCCCCCGCCAGGGCCACCGCCAGTTTCAACGTTCTGTCGTTCAGAAAGATGGCCGTCACAAAGGCTCCCAGGAGCAGTGCGATGAGGATCCCCTGATATTTGAAACTGTGGGTCAGATTATATAATGAGGTGTAATCCTCTCCGCCGATCCCGCTGCGCCGGGAGATCATATCCAAAAATCCCAGGGTAAAATGCCGGTACACCTCGGAAAAGGCTTCATACAGCAGCTGTACTCCCACCAGGATCACGAACCAGATCTCCAGAAGTTTGCGTACCAGATCCGCGTTCAGAGCCGCATTCCCTTCCCCGAAGGTTTCCTCCTGAAGTTTGGCGATCTCTCTCCGTTCGCTTTCCGGTACCGCCTTGACGGAACGGTTGACCTTCCTCAGTGCGGCCGTAAAAAGCAGGGCGGAAAGCAGGATCACCGTCAGAGAGATCAGGATCTGCATACCGTGTACCTTGCTGTCTGCCATGTCCGGCAGATATCCGCCTCTTCTCGTCAGGATCCTGGCAAGTCCGGAGCACCCGAATCCCAGGAGCCGCCGCAGCGCCACCCCCAAGATCACATTGGATAAAACATGCTTTTTCGGGCTGAAATACATAGGGTTTCCTACCCTCTCATCTTCTGTGCTTTCCGGGCAAGTCTGGCCTTTCTGCGGTAATTGATCAGGTTTACGAAACAAACCGTGGCGATGATCAGCGCCAGCAGTGTGATGCCCACGAAGATGGCCATCAGCACGTTCACGTTGATCACTTCATAGCCGATGGCATATTCCGAGAACCGGTCCGTCCTGAAGGTGATGGTGTCCGGATCCTCGTCGATATCCTTTAACACATCCACAACACCGTTATGCTCACGAAGAACACAATAGGTCCTGCCGGCACGCTTGCAGTCTTCGGGAATGTCGATGGATACCTCCAGTTCCTTATCCAGTTCGGTAACCAGGGAGCTTTTGGCGTCCATGGTCTTCATGATCACGAAACTGAAGTAATCCAGGGCTTTGTAGCCTACCCTGCTCTGCATCTTTTTACGCAGGGATTCCGGAACGATCTCGTTATTTTCCGTAAGGCTCACGTTAAAGGTGGCCGGTTCTCCCTTCAGCAGCGCCATCTTCTCTTCCTTGGACAGGGAGGAGGCGATCACTTCCTCGAAGTTATGAAGGGTGGGTTTTTTGTAATAAAGTTCCACGGAAGTTTCCTGTGCATGTTCCGCAAAGGAATTGTTTACCGCTACCTGCAAGGTTCCGTCTTCAAAGGCCTCCTTCAGAAGGGGCAGATCGGAATTGTTATCGATGATCATCCGCGCATATTCGTCGGTAATGCCGTATTTACCGAGGACGCCGCCGGAAACGGAGGTTGCTTCGCTTTCCGAATCCCAGGGATATTCCTCGGGCATGGGCTGAAGATCCGCAGGCAGTTCACTGATATCCGTGGGCAGAGTGGGATCATCCACAATGACCTGCTCCGGCAGAGCGCCCTGGGATGCGGTCTCCGTATTGTAATCCGTCACCGGCATCAGAGTAGGTGTGGAGGTGGGTTTGATGTTATCGTTGGTCTCCTGCTTCGGCGTGACATTGGAAGGCTGCTTCGGCGTCTCGACCTTTGCAAAGCTGGCCGCTATGGTATGAGCCCCCTGGACGTTGGTAAAGCTGTAGCTAGACACCGCTCCCACATTGACACCGTCCACCGCTACCGCCAGGATCCTGTATCCGGAAAGGGGTACGATGTGGTAGACTACGGTACCGCCCTCGGAAACATAATTATCCCCGCTGGGTACGATGCCGCCCCCCTGATTGGCGATGCCGGATCTGATCCGGTAGGTGGGTGCATTGTGGACATTGAAGTTCGCCACCAGATTGTAGTTATTGTTGATCTTGTCGATGACATAGGTGTCCGAGGTGGAGATCAGCTGCCCGTTCATGGTCCAGCCGTAGAAATCATAGCCCTTATTGGCTTTGGCTTTCAGGGTGACTTTGGTCTTTTCGCTGTACTGTCCGGCGCCCTCCACGGATCCGGCATTCACCGGATTTACGGAAGCGCTCACGGCAAAACGGGAGGGCCGGAAGGAAGCAATGATGGTCCGGTCGCTTGTAATATTGTTAATCTGCAACGATGAGGAGGTAGAGATGGTCTTGTTCCCCTCCACGAATCCTTCAAAGGTATAGCCGTCGTTGGCCTTGGCCGTCAGGGTCAGAGAGCCGCCGTAGTTCACGGAACCGCCGCCTGTCACGGTTCCCCCGTAGGAATCGTTGACTCCGGTCTTCACATAACAGGTCACCCGTTCAAACCGTGCCTGGATGCTCCGGTCGGAGGTGATATTGTTTAAGTCAAGCTGGGAAGCGGTGGAGATCTGTGCGTTATTCTCGAACCAGCCCGTAAACCGGTAATTGTTGTTGGCGGACTGATTCAGACGGGCAGAGCCTCCGTTCCGCACACTGCCGCCTCCCGTCACGTTACCGCCCTCCGCGGGAGATGCGGATACGCTCACCATATGATCGTAGGAGGTGATGCTGACGGCAATGGTGTCATAGACCGAGGTATTCTGTCTGGATGTGGCGGTGACGCTTAAGGTGGAAGCACTCTCGTCGGAAGCCACGGTAAGCCGGCCGCTGTTATCGATATCGGTGCCCCGGCTCCTTGCGCCGCCGATGGACCAGATCACGCCGTCATCGTAGTTATTGCCGCCGTGTACATAAGCGGTAAACTGCATGGATTTGCCGGCGGGGATATTGGCCGAGCCGGGAGAAATGGTCACGCGGTCAACATAGGGATCCGCTTTCACGATATTGATGGTAACCCTGACAGTCACGGAATGGTGCTGCCGGATATCGTTGGCGGAATAAAAGGTAAAGGTGGCAAAATAGGACCCTTCCCGCAGATTCTGGGCCGGATTTACCGTAAAGGTCACCTGATCACCGGGCTCCAGATCGGTGGATGATGTGGTGGAAAGGCCGAAAGAGGTATAGGGATCCATGGTAAAGATATCCAGGGGAACCCGGGTATGGCCCGTGTTCACGATGGTAAACTGTCTTGCGTTCACGTATTCCCCTTCCCGAACGGTTCCGAAATCCACGTTGGGCGTATAGCAGGACAGGGAATAGTCAAAGGGATCCGGCTCCTCCGTGGGAGCAAGGGTGGGGGTAGGAGTCGGTTCCTGGGGTTCCGGATCGGGAGTCGGCGGCAGTACCGGATCGATATAGATATCATCGGGGTCGTCCCAGTCGAATCCCATATCATATTCGTCATCGTCATAGTCATCCGGCTCCGCGGCATAAGCCCGGATATAACGGACCGCAAGTGTAGACGAGATCGCCAGGATCACCGTCATGACAAGTGCCATGATACCGTAAAATCTTTCCTTTTTCATATTTCGCTCCTTTGAATGTCAATAGCGCCCTCCCTTAAGGAACGCGCTATCATTCTTATCTTCCCGAAAGTATCCTTCCGATCTCCTCATAGGACCCGGTATCCGGCAGGTCATAATCCCCTGCGTAGATCCTGCGATCCAGATTGTTTTTGCATAAGTAACTGTCAAAAGCCGAAGCCGAATCCACAAAGCCCGCTGCCTCAAGCCGTTTGGCCACGGTATAGGAGTCCTCCCCCCGGTTCACCGTAAAGCGCACCGTCTCTCCGCTGCCCCTGTTCTTCGGGGAAGATTCCGGCTCCTTTGTGGGTTCCGGCGCCTCCGTGGGGGCGGGTGCCTCCGTAGGCTTCAAAGTAGGTTCCGGTGTGGGCGCCTCTGTGGGCGACAGGGTGGGTTCCGGTGTGGGGGCTTCCGTAGGAGAAGGTGCCTCCGTAGGGGAAGGTGCCTCCGTCGCTTCCGGATCCGTTGCCGCCGCGTTATCTTCCGATTCCGCCGTTCCTTCCGCATCCTCTGCCGGCGCTTCCGTGGGCGGATCCGTAGGCTGTTCGATGACCGTCACATTTTCCTCGGTCTTGTTTCCGATGCCGTTGCTGCCGTCGGCAAAACTCTTTAAGGTGTCGGCTTCCTCCACCATGCCCAGTTCTCCGGCACGCTGCTTTACTTCTTCATCCGTCATGGGCTGACGGCCGTTTATATGGAAGATCACCAGCAATATGACAGCCGTGACCGTAATCCCGATTCCGAGTCCCCTCAGATAGTTCTTTAGGTTCATCCTTACATTCCTTCAAACAGATCGATCACGAGCTTTACTTCGCCGATGCCCAGACCCAGTTCCTTGGCAATGGCCATATTGGACTTACCTGCCTCATGCATCTCCAGGATCCGGTCATTATTGTTCCGTCCGCCGGTCTTTCCCACAGGGTTCTCTCCCAGGTTCAGATCGGGTCCCTCTGGCTTCTGTTTGGTGGCGACGTAGCTTAACAGCTCGTTCTCCGCATCGGATTTGATCATCTCAAGACCGTTGTCCAGTCTGTTCTCCACCGTATCACCGACAACCACCGCTTCTTCCCGGACTTTGATCTTCCTGCCGCGCTTCGGTTTCGGTTTCTTTTCTTCCACGGCAAAGGGGGTAAAATCATCTTCCGCTTCCGCGGGAGCAATGGCTCCCACCGCTTTGAGCCTGTCAATGGCGGACATCCGTCCGTTCCCGGCTACCGGTTCCCGGGATACATCGGAACTGCTTCCGAAGAAGAGTTCACCGGCGGAGATCTCCCGCTCTTCCTCTCCCACGGTCACATCCCCGGCATCAAGCTGGGGCAGGATCACGGGAGGTTCTTCGTAAATATCCCTTTTCTCCGGGATCACCGAAGGAGTGGGGGCAGGGGCGACCTGTTCCCGGGGCAGTTCCTGCATGGTCAGTTCCGCATCTCTTACTGCCTGGGTCACCTCCTGAGCTTTCCGTTCCACATTGGCAACGGTATCCTTCAGGTTCTCCTGCTTGTCATTGAGCATATCATAAAGAAAAACCACTTCCTGGTGGTTCTTATTGATATCGGAAAGTACCGTGTCGGAGTATTCGTTGACCGCCATGATCTTCTCGTTGGTCAGCCTGTCCATGGAGCGCTCCGTCTTTTCGATGGCATAATGGATGGTCTCATCCACCACATCCGTGATCTGGCCCTTGGCGCTCTCCACTTCCTTCACCACCATCTCGCGGATCATTTCCTCGCTCAGTTCCGTATTCTTTTCTTCTTCCGACCTGGCGGGAAGGACGAAACTCAATACAAAGATCGCGATCCCCAGTGCCAGAAGCACATAACCTATCATCATACCTTAAAATCAAATCCACCGGAGCCCTGCCCCTTGATGAATACCCTTCCGTCTTCCTCTTTTCTGCGGCGGTTCTTCCCGCCGTCTCCCGCATATTCGTTCTTGCCCTTTTCCTTGGCGTCGAATCCCTTTTCCCGGTTATCGGTCTCGTCGGACCGATTGACCTGGTGGAGTCTGTTCTGTGCGGTCTGCTCGGTCTGCTGGGTGATATTGCTCTGATCCACCATGACCTTGGTATCTTCGTTATGCTTGATATTGGTGAAATCCTGGGCTCTGAGGGTCTGTCCCTGAAGTTCCACTCTTGAGATCGTCATGCCGTAACCTTTCTACAGGGACGTCATCTTGACATCACCACGGTCTTTCTTGAACATACAGTAAGTCATGGTGCTCTTCACCACCATGGATACGTCCGAGATGCAGATCTTGGTACCGGCATACACATCTCCGGTCACCTCGACTCTGGCATTGGATGCCCGTTCCATCAGTTTCTGCAGGGACTCGAATTCCTCGGAATCCTGCTTTAACTGAGTTTCCTTTTCCTTGCTCTCGGTGAGCAGGGTCTGCATATAGGTCTTCTGATCCAGAGACAGCTTCACGCCCTTCTGCATCTTCTGGGCGAAGGTTGCGATGGCCGGCTTGGACTGTTCGATGGCCTTTTTATTTTCCTGGATCCGCTTCTGCAGTTCTGCCATTCTGTTTTTGACATTGGGATCCATTCCCACTTCGATGATGGTATCGGCTCCCATATCGGAACCCAGGGTCTTTACCGCGATGAGATCACCGGCTGTGGCACGTCCCCCGGCGATGAAGCCCTTGCGTCCGGATACATGGATCTCGGTACCGGCTTCCACGATGCTGTGGAGGATCAGTTCCGTCTGGATGAATCCCCCTGCGGAGGCTTCCACGTTCTCCAGGTATTTGGAGATGATGTTGCCTCCGGCCTTGAGCTTACCTTTGCCCATGCCGTTCATGCCCCGGGCGATGATGATATCACCTTCCGTCTCGATGGAAGCGCCTCCTACCACGCCCCGGACTTCCACGTTCCCCTTGGCTTTCACGGAGAAGTTCTCGTTCACGTTACCAAGGACCAGGATACTTCCGTCAAAATCAATATTACCGGTAGCGGTGCCCACGTTGTCCAGTTCCATAACACTGGAAAGGAAAACCTTGTCATCCACCAGGGATACATGACCGCTGACTTCGGCGATGAGCTGATGCTCATCCTCGGACAGTTTAATATTCCGTCCGTGCTTTAAGACTTTTTTGCGCACCTCTGCGGGGCGGATGTGGGTTCCGAAGATATCGATCCCGTCCTCACCCGGCTCCGGGTCAAAAAGCTTGGCCAGAACAGCCCCTTCCTGACACTGGGTATAGGTGTTCAGATTGAAGAAATCCACGGATCCGTCTTCATTCACGGCGGGTTTTGCCGAAAGATCCGTGTTGAAATAATATTCCACGGCACCGTTCTTGCCCTGGTAAACCTCCTTGCCCCGGGCCACAACGACATCCGTACAGTACTGTTTTTTCTTGAAGAATTCGTCAATGGTGGCTTCTTCGATACCGAACTTCACGCCTTTGAACGCCAGATCCTTTTTAAATTCCTCAGCGCCCACGGCCGGGCCTTTCATGGAAGGCGGATAAAACCGGGCCGTCAGGACCATCTTGTCCGGAGTGGAAGTCAGGATGTAGCTTTCCTGGATCTCCATGATCTTGTCCTTGTTCAGGAGCACCAGATGATCCGGTTTATTGGGAGCAGCATACATCTCCTCCACACCTTTACCGATGGCTGCGGCATTATACATGATGTTCTTGGAGCTCAGATAATCCGTGATCTCCTTGGGATCGATGGGGGCTCCCCCCTCCGTTTCCCTGTACAGTTTTAAGATTGTGCCGGTCGGCGTGCAGCCGATCTGAAAATACGCGTTACTCAAGCCGAAAATACCCCCATATAGTTCCCCATGGTCCCCTTCATTTTCGCAAGTGCCTTGGTATGGAGCTGGGAAACTCTGGACT
>JAEEGL010709937.1_pt1 | contig 17456 bp, 8 predicted proteins | sample 9134231 | NCBI WGS metagenome assembly JAEEGL01 (sample SAMN16246548, study PRJNA631951) | gut metagenome | biome: gut microbiome; feature: rumen; material: fiber-attached | host: Bos | place: Iran: Karaj | collected 2018-10 | reverse complement strand
TTTATTTGATTTGAATTTTAAGTCTTTTGTATTTTTTTTTGTGTTGTTTATGTAGAATTGATATATTTTTGGATTGTATTTTAGGAAACCTTTTATTTTTTTTTTTTGCATTTTTTTATTTTTTTTTAATTTTGAAATTAATTTAAAATTTTATTTTTAGTTTTGTTTTTTTGTCAAATATATATATTCTATATTTTAAAGTTGTTTTTTTTTAAAATTTTTTTATTTTGAATATATATATTTTTAATAATTTATAATTCAATTAATTTTAAATTTACAAAAAATGGATTTTCACATAACAAAAAAAAAAAATAAAAATAAACCCTCAAATATAATTCCATATTCAATAAATTATCTTTTTAAAAAATTAAAGAAAAATGTAAATAAAGAAGAAATAAAAAAACCAAAAATAATTCATTCAAATGAAACAATAATAGAATTACTTTCAAAAGAAAAGGAATTAAGAACTTTAACAGAAATAAAAATAATAAGTAAATACCTAGCAGAAAAATTTGAATATTTTAAAAAAATAAATGAAAGTGGAGAAAAAAATAAATTAGAAAAAATAGTTTCAGTATTAAATTTAGAAAAATTTGAACCAAATCAATATATAATAAAATATGGGCAAGAAGGAGATAAATTTTATATAGTTTTAAAAGGAAAAATAAAAATAACAAAACCAATTTATATTGAAAAATGTATAACATTAAAAGAATTTTTAGATATAATGTATGAAATAAAACATTATGAAAATGACTATTTAAAATATGATAGAATAAATGAGAAAAATTTACATTTAAATTTAAATATTGATAGATTACTTTCAATGGATTTATTAAAAGATACTATAGAAAAAAAATATAATTTTATTATTGAAGAAGAAGAAGATTTAGGAATTTTTTATGAAGGATTTCCATTTGGAGAAATTGCTTTAATTAAAAGATATAAAAGAAATGCAAATATTAAAGCATTAAATCAAACTTATTGTATTACATTAACTAAACATGATTATCATAGAGTTATGATTGAAATTGAACAAAAAAGATTAGAAAGAACTGTTTCTCTTTTTCAAAAAACTTATCCTTTATTTCAATTTTGGACTATAAATGATTTAATTAAATTATTTAATTGTTTATCTACTGTTAATTTAAATAAAGGAGATTATTTATATAAACAAAATGAAAATAGTGATTATATTTATTTGGTTAAAAATGGAGTTTTTGAAATTTATTCTATGGTAAGTTTAAAATGGGCAAAAAATTTTTTTTATTATATTAATAGTTCTAAAAATAATTTAATTAATATTTTAAATGAAAAAGAAAGAAAATTAAAAGATAATGAATTAATACAATTATATGATAAATTAATTAAAAATAAAGAAATTTCACCTTGTAATTATGATCCTTCTATTAATCAGAAAATTATCTCAAATTATGAATCAAGTAATTCTTCTTTAATTGATAATAAAAAAGAAGAAGAAAAATTGATGAATAAATATAAATTATTTAAAGTTTTTTTAAGAACAATTGATACAAAAGAAATAATAGGAATTGAAGATTCTTTAGAATTAAAAAAAAGATTTTATTTTGTTAAATGTATTAGTCCTCAAGGTGAATTACATAAAATATATTTATTTGACTTTTTTAAAATGTTAAATTTAATTGATAAAATTAATAGAAAATTATTAAATGACTTAATATCAGAAAAGAAAAGAGTTTTTTTTAGGCAAATTGTATTAAATTCTAAAAATAATGGAAAAAGATTAGATACTAAAATTGATTATCAATTTAATATGTTTTTAATGGATCAAGATTTAGAAATTAAAAGAATAGTGAAAAATGTGACTGGAAATGATTATCAAAATATTGAAGATGTACCAAAAGAATATGAAAATGAAGTTTTAGAACAAGTATCTAACTCTTTAAGTGATAATTATTTATTAAGTGAAAATAATAAAAATAATAAATCGAATATAAAATTAAAATCAAAATTGAATTTTTCATTAAATAATTATATTAAATTCCATAAAGATTCAGATAGAGATAATGTTTATTCTCCAATGAAAAATAAGAAAATATATAGAAGAAATTTTATTTCTCCTAGAAATTATGTACCTAATACAAAAAATATGTTTACAAATTATTATGAACAATGTAAAAATTTATCTAAAAAAATACCATATAAATTAAAAGTTTCACAAAAAACAATTTCACCTAAAAATGAAAATAAAACAATTTATTACACTTATTCAAATAAATCTTCAAAAAATATGAAACAAAAAAATACTCTTTCAATTGAATTAAGTCCAAAATTTGAAAAGGAAAAAATAAAAAATGAAATTAATAAATTTGAAATGAAATCACCTTCAAATAAAAATTTTTCAAAGTTAATAAAAAATATAAATAATAGAGTGTTTACTCCTAAATTAAAAAGCTTATCTTATAGAGAAAAATTATTTCCTACTAATTTCCAAAGTCATAAATCAATTAAAAAAAGGAATTTAATTATTAATCAGACTTCTTCAAATGATTCATATGATGAAAATATTCTTTATAATTCTACTACAAGATATGCTAATTTTAAAAGTATTATAAATGGAAAAAAAATTTTTTTAAAAAAGAATTTCACTCATGTTTTAGAAGAAGAAAAAAAGAAAGATAAAGATAAACCAAAATATCCAATTAATTTAAGTAATAAATGAAATTTATAGTAAATGTTTTTTGTTTGTAAATAACATATAATTTTAAAATGTAAATATTTTTTTTTGAATTTAAAAAAAATAATTTTTTAGTAATAAAGAGTAAAGAAATAATTAACATTTAAATTTCATTAATATATTTTTTTTAAATAATGGACGAATCAAATTCTTCAGTGAATGTAAAAGAATTAATTGATAGTGTGAAAAAACATTTAAAATGTAATCTATTTATTTTTTTATCATTAAGCTAGAGCTATAAAACAAAGAAAAATAAATGGAGATATTCAAATTGATACAGAAAAAATTAAAAAAGAAATTAAAGAAGAAATTATTATTGAAGTTAAATCATTTATTAAAGAATTTGAAGAAAAAGTAAATAATCAAATAGAAATAAGCTTAAAAGATTTTGAAGAGAAAAATAAAAATTTATTTGATAATCAAATTTCAACAATCAAACAAAATTTATTAATATCTCAAAGAAAAAAAAAAGAAAATGAAGAAAATAAAAATACAATTAAAACTAATTCAGAAAGAATAAGTGAAACAGATATTTTAAAAGAATTAAAAGAGGATATAAATACACATGAAGAAAATTTTGAAAAAGTACAAGAAAATTTTATTAAAATAAATTCTAATATAAATCAATTAGAAGAAAATTTTAAAATTTTTAATGAAATAATATTAACTTTAAAAGATAATTATGATAAATTAAATAAAAAATTAGATGACCATATTAAAACAATTGATACTTGGCAAAAAAGTCTTTTTAATTCAATGAATAATTCAATGAATATTTTAATGGATGATTATAATAAAAAAATAAATCAAATAAAAAATAACATAAATATAAATAATAATGAAATAAATACAAAAATAAAACAAAATGAAAATAATCAAATTGTAAATAAAACAAGAAATAATAATAATGATGATATAAATTCAGATGAAAAGAAAATAAAAACAATTGAAGATTTTAATAAAGAAAAAGAAGATGAAAATGAAAATATTAATGTATTAACAGATAATGCTTATGAATTTGAAGATAAAGATAATGATTTAAGAGAACATTCTCATGGATATATTAATAATATTATTCAAGATTTTTCATTAATACATGATAATTTATCTCATGAAAAAATAACAATAAATAATTCTGATAATAATTTATTTTTTAAATCAAAAAATAATAAAATTCAAAATGAAAAACATGAACAAAATAATGAAAAATCACAAAAAAATGAAGTTTTTCTTAGAACAATGGCTACTGAGTTAATTGAATACAAAGATAATGAAATATTTTATAATTATCTTAAGAAATATATTCATCCTTTAGAAAATATTGAAAATGAAATTGAATTTAATATTAGTGAAAGTCAAAATGATAAGAAAAATAAAGAAAATGAAAATATTGAAAGTGATAATGATGGATATGATGTTGATAATTTTGATGATATTGAAGAATTAAATATATAAAATAATTAGTTTTATTATTATGAATAAATATTTTTTATTATTTTAAATAAAATAATATAATCATATTATTTTTCTTATAATAAAAATTTCAAGAAAAAAGAAAAAAACATATTGTAATATAAAATTAAATGTCAACAGTAATGAAAACTAAATCATATAAATCATTATTTCAAGTACCAATAAAAATAGAAAAAAATAGGAAAAATTCAGAAATATCATCAATAGATGAAGTAGATGAAACAGAATATACAAATATAATAACAAATAAAAAAAATATTTTAAATTCTTCAAAAAATAATTTAAATATTCCATTTTTAAAAAAAAAATTTTTTTCAAAAAAATTAAATAGTCAAATAAAAGATAATAGAAAAAGTGATAATAATTATTCAATTCAAAATATATTTTTGACAAGTGATTCATTACCAACAATGAAAATATTTTATTCAAAATATAAACATGAAAAATTAATAAATTCACTTAAAAAAAGATTTAAATTAGATAATTTAAAAAATGAAATTATAATAAAAAATCAATTAAATTATTATTCACCAAATGAATATTTTGAACCTCAAACTTTTTTTCCGTCTCATCATTTTTTAAGAAATTTAAATTCAAGAAATAAATATAAACCTGCTGTAATTTATAATAAAAATGAAATTTTTTCAAAGGAAAATCCTATTAAATATGGTTTTAGAAGTTTTTATAAATCAAATTCTACTGATTATGTTAATAATAATAATAATAAGTTTAATAATGATAATGATAATAAAAATAATGAAAATAATAAAATAAATTTAAAATGTTTTTCAACAAGTAAAAAAAGAAAAATAAATAAAAAAAAATTTTTTGAAGTTATAAAAGAATTGAAAAAAGTTAATAAAGTTATATTAAATAAAAATCAAGAATTAACACAAGAAATATCAAAGAAACAAAAATTAAGTTTAAGTTTAAGTGATGGAAATTTAATTAATAAAAATAAAAAAAAGAAAAAAAAAGAATCATATGATTTTTCTCATTTATTAAGAAATGAGAAATCAGTATTAATAAATTATGATAAATTACTTGAAAATAATGGTAAAAATGTAAAATTATATTTAGAACCATCAAATTATAAATATGTTGATCAAGCAATAAATCAATTAAAAAATGAAGAAAGATTATTACATAAAAAATTAGAAGGGAATAATGAATATGATATTAAATCAAAATTTTTAATTATGTTAAATGATTTTAAAAAAGTTGCATTTACTAATATGAAATATAAAGAAATATTTAATTTAGGTGATTTTTATTCTAAACCCAAAGAATCTGAACTTAGTATCATGAAAAGAAAAATTGAGAAAATTACTAAAAATTTTATGGATGAAGATTTTTTAAAACATCAAATTAAAAGAGATCATATTTTGAGAAATATACAAAATGAAAAATTTTCAATATATAATCCAAAAAAAAAACAAAGAATAAAAAAGGAAGAAATCAAATTTTATATATAAAACAAATAAAAAAACAAATTTTTTTTGTATAAATTAGTCAAAAATATTAAAAAGTATTATAAATATAAATAATTTAAAAAATAAAAAAAATATAAACCTCTTAATTTGATTAAAAATAAATTTATCATTAATAGAAAAAAAATTAAAATTGTTATTCTTTTGAAACCTAAATTATAAGATTTTTATCTATATAATTCTTTAATTGATTCTGAATTTTTTATTTTAATTGATGAATTTTTTAATTAAAACAATAATATATAAATAATTTAAATTATAAAATTAAAGAAAAATATAAATTTAATTTTTATTGTCGTCAAAATAAATTAGAAAAATATAAATATAAATATTAATAATAAAAATAATTACAACTAACATAATAAATTTTACATCACCCAACATAAAAAAAAAAAATTACTATAAAACTCAAAAAAAAATGTAAAAAACCATAAAAAAAAAAATGACTTTAGAAGAAGACGCAGAAAATTTAAGAGCAGCAATGAAAGGCCTTGGTACAGACGAGGACAAAATAATAAAAATAGTAGCAAACAGAACACAAAAACAAAGAGTTCAAATAAAAAAAATATACGAAGAAAAATTTAAAAGAGATTTAATAAAAGATTTAAAAGATGAACTAAGAGGAAAATTAGAAGATGCAATAGTAAATTTATTTAAAGACCCAATAGAATATGATTGTGAACAATTAAAAAAATCAATGAAAGGTGCAGGAACAGATGAAGATTCCTTAATAGAAATATTATGTTCTCGTCCAAAACCAATTTTAGAAAAAATAAAAGAAGTATATAAAACACACATTAAAAGTGATTTAATAGCAAATATTAAAAGTGATATAAAAGGAGAATTACAAACATTACTTTTAGGAATAGTAGATGGAAATAGAAGTGAAAATATGTATCCTAATCCTGATGTTATTAAAACTAAAGCTAAAGAATTATATGATGCTGGAGAGGCAAAAAAAGGAACTGATAATGAAGTTTTTTATAAAATATTTACTCAATTATCTCCTTGGGAAATTGTTGCTGTTAATAAAGAATATGTTAATTTAACTGGACATGATTTAATTGAAGGTGTTGAAAAAGAATTTAAAGGAAATATTAAAAAATCTTTGAAAACTATTATTTATTCTATTGTTAATCCTAGTGAATTTTTTGCTACTAGAGTTAAAGATGCTATTAAAGGTTTTGGAACTAATGATAATTTGTTAATGAGAGTTTTAATTAGTAGAGATGAAATTGATATGCCACAAATTAAAGCTGCTTATTCAAAATTATATGGGAAAGATATGGTTAAAGATATTAAAAGTGATATTAGTGGAGATTATCAAAAATTAATGGTTGAATTGTGTGATCATTAAAAAAAATTGTTTTTTTTTTTGTGTTTTTTTTTAAATAAATTTTTGAAGTTTTTTTTTAATTTATGAAAGAATTTTTTAATGAGTGTTTTTTATATTTTTTTTTTTTTGGAGTTATTTTTCTTTTTTTTTTATATTATAAATCTATATTTTTATATTTTTTTTTAATTTTTTTTAAATGGTTAGTCTTTCAAATGAAGAAAAAGAATATATAATTTATAATTTAAAAGGTTTTTTTGGTCATTTTAAATTAGAAAAAAGAATCAATAAAGTAGAAAAAGATATTAATCGATTGTTGCAAATGAAAAAAGAAACAGAATCATTTTTAGATTTTATAAAAGATGTAGAAAAAAATATTATAAAAAAACATCTTCAAGTAACAAAAAGTCAAGATAATATATTAAGAAAACCAAATGAAACAATAAAAGAAAAAGAAAAAGAAAAAATTAATACTAATCAAAGACCAGTTACTCCAGAATTAAATATTAAAAAAAAAGTAAATAAAACTAAAAATCAAACTTTAAATAAAGTATTGAATTTAAAAACTCATATACAACATAATAATGAAGATAATAAATTACTAAAATCAGCTGATTTTAGTAAAATAAAAAGTAAAAAAACAAATGAAAATAAAAATGAAATTAAAACTGAAAATAAAATTGAAAATAAAATTGAAAATAAATCTGAAAGTAAAAATGAAATTAAAACTGAAAATAAAAATGAAATTAAAACTGAAATTAAAACTGAAAATAAAAATGAAATTAAAAATGAAAAAACAATTGATAAAAATGAAAATAAAATTGAAAAAAAACATGAAATTAAAACTGAAAAAAAAGCAATAAATAAATCAGATGAAAATAAAAAGAATATTCATAAAAAATTAAGAAATGATAAATCTGTTGATAATATTAGATTACCAAAAAAAAAAGTGAAAATCGAAAAAGAAAATGAAAAAGAAAAAGAAAAAGAAGAAATAATAATGAAACATACTCCTACAAAATCTAAACTAATTGAAAGACCAAAAACTCCTGAAAATGCAATATTAAAAAGAAGAAGAAATAAAACAAATGTAAATTTAGCAAATAAAGTTAAAAAAATAAATCAAATTAAAGAAGAAAATAGTTTATCTTTTAAAGAAAATTTAATTAATGAAATTAAAAAGAAAGAAAGTATAGAAAAAGAAAATGAAAAAATATTTAATTTAAGTCCAAAAGGAAAAGAAATAATAGAAGAAAAAAAAAGTACAGAAACAATTGTATTTGATGGAAGTTTTGGAAATAAAAATAATGGAAGTCCTAAACCATTTAATAATGGAAGTTTTGGAAGTAATTATAGTCAAATGAGAAATAGTGAAAAGAAAGTTTCTTCTTTTCAAAGTGAAGAAAATAAAAATAATAATTCACAAAATAAAGAAATTTCTAATTTTTCAAATAAAAAAATTTCTGCTTTGTATAATTTATTAAATTCAGGTTTTTTTGATATTCAATCTAAAATAAAATTTACTTACATTAATAAAGAATTATATAATAATTTTGATAAAAATGAATTAAAAAAACAACTTTTATCTTATTATGAAGATGAATATAAAAAATTTACTTTAATTATAAATAAATATGATCTTAAACCTTTTGTTCCTGAAACTATTATGCAAAATTCTTTAAATTTTTTAACAAAAGATGAAGAAAATAAATTATTATTAAATGAACAAAAAATTGAAATTATAAATGTATTTAAATTTCTTCTTCTAATATTAGGAGAAGATATTTCTAAAATAGAAGATAAAAATATAATAAATTATACATTTAAAGATATTTACTCAAAATATAAAGTTACAAATATTAAAGATTTAGTTTTAAAAATTGCATTAGAAAAACTTCAAAGATTAAAAATAGAACAAATTGAAAGTATTAAAAATCTAATTAATAATAAAGAAGATATATTATCACCTGCAATGTTATTAAGATTAAATAGAAGTGTTTCATTTATGACTTTTATTTTAAGAGATTTTTATAATTATTTATTCCTTCAAACAGAAGATGGTACTAAATTATATGAAATTAGAGCAGGTATTCAAGATTATGATTCATTAGGTAATAAAATAAAAAGATTAAAATCCCTTATGTAAAAATAATATAAACTTATTTTTATTTATTAAGAATTAATTATAAAAAAAAATAAAAATTAAATACTTTTATTTTCTAAATAATATAGAAAATTTAAATTATTTTAATAAAAAAAAATATATTGATAGTCTTTAAAACAAAATAAAAAACCAAAATTTACTTATCAATAATATCCAAAAATATTTCTCTTCTTGAAGAATCACTATTAGAATTAGATTCATTTAAAATATTATTATTATTATTACTAACATCATCAGTTAAAGTATCATTTGCAATTTCTTTAGTAAAATCATTATCAATATTCATTAATTGATTCATATATTCTTTTGCATTAAAAATTGAAGTAGAACCAATAATTAAATTATGATTTAAAAACCCATTTTTTTCTAATTTTTCAAGAGCATAAATTTCATTTCTACATAAACCACCAATATTAAAAAATACTAAAGTACCAAAATTTGTTTTTTCTTCTTCATCTTCTTTTTTTTTACTAAATAAATTCTTCATTCCAAATTTCTTATTAACTTTTGGAAGTTCTCCATTAAATTCATCCATAGGAAAATCTTTTAAATCTAATTGAAAACAACTTGCTTTTTCTATTAATAATTCAAATTGTCCTGCTCCTCTTAAAGTAGAATATTTCATTTTTTTATTTATTAAATTATTAGAATTTATTTTATCTCTTTTTGTATTTATTCCTTCTCTTCTTTCAGTTTTATTTTCATTATTTTTTTCTATTCCTAAAATTGATAAATTACTAAATATTGATTCTTCATTTGGTGTTAATTTTCCACATAACACATTAAAATCTTTTTCACTAATTGACATTGAACAAAATAATATTAATAATATTCTTAAAACATCATCTCTTTGATTTTCAATTGTACTTTTTAATAAAGTAAAATTTTTAAATATATCTCTATTTAATATTTTTCCTTTTTCATTTTCACCTGTTATAATATCTTGTTCTAATTCAATAATATCATATATTTTATTTTCTTTATATAATTTGTTAATTTCTTCTGCAATTTTAATATGCATTGATAATTGATTTGATTTTAATTTATATGTACTCATATTTGATAATGCATTATGCATATCTTCAAAACTATCTAAATTATCATAATCTCTTATTTTACTTAAATCACTTTTTTGAAATTCATCAAAATCTTTACTTAAATTTTCAAAAACTTCTGCAATATGCATTTTTTTATAATTCATCCATAAATCATCTCTATAACTTAATTTATATTTTTTTCCATTAATTTCAATAAATCTTTCTTCAGAAACATTTAAAAAATCATATATTAAAGTTTCATATGAATAATCATGTAAAAAAGGAGTTCTTGCATCAAAAGATCTATCAGTAATTAATAATATTCCTTTTCTTTCATATTTTTTTAAATTTCCTAATTTTTTTAAAATTGGCTCTAATTTTTCTTTTAATTCACAACATAATTGTGAATTTTTTTGATATTGAATATATGGAAATATATTTAATGTTGCACAAACTGTTGATAATCTATCTGCAATTGATTGAAGTAAATTTGATTTTATATTATTTAATGTTTTAAATATTTTTAATCCTGATTTAAATCCTAAATCAAATACATTATTTGATGTTGTAAAATATGATAAATTAAATTCTTTACATGTTAAACAACGAGATATTATTTCTTTTGTTATTAAATTATTTAATATTTCATCTGGACATCTATGACAAAAAAATATATGAATTTTATTATATAATATTTTTTTATCAAAATCTTTTTTTAATAAATCTGATGATCTTTTTGTTGGTGATATAAAATATATTGCATGATATTTTTTATATTGTTGTCTTGGTTTATATATACTTTCAACAGTAAAAATTCCTTTATTTAAAATATCTGTCATTGTTGTATAATTTGTTAAAATTTTAGCTGTGTATGAATCTACTATTATTAATGAAAATGAATCTGGATTTTCATTTATTATTCCGTCTATTAAATCTTCTGATAATTTGTTTACTGATAATGAATATAAATCTTTTTGTGTTTCTTCCATTTCAATTAGTTTTTTAAATACTGATTAAAAATTATTATATATGTTAATAAATTAATTATAAATAAAATAATTTAATTAGTTAAATATAAAATTCATAATTATGTTGAAATTTAAATATAATTAAATTATTGATTTTGATATATTATATTATTATTTTTTATGTTCTGTAATACTAAAAAATAAATTTAATATAATTAAAATGAAAGATAATTACTATATATATTTCAAACTTTTTTTAAAATAATAAGATTTTTATCTATCTTAAATGCTCATATTGGAAAAATAATATTATATGAAATACAATATATATTTTAAATATAGATATTTAATTTTATTGGTGAGAATTTAAATAATTATATTCTAGAATTTCATTTTTTTAATTTTTAATTATTCATCATTATATCATCTAAAATCAAAGTTTCAACATATCAAATTTCTATTTGTACAATTTTCATTTTTAATTTTTAAAAAATCATAACTTATATATAATAAAGATTCATTTAATTAAAAAAAGATTGAAAATTTTATTATTAAAATAAAAAGTTAATTTAACATTATTTAATAAAATTAATAACTAAATTTATATATAAATTTTTTATTTATTTAATTGAAAATCTTTATTATATTCTTTAAATAAATCTATATATTGTGAATATGTTGAAATATTTGAATTTATTTCATTTAAAATATCCTCTTTTTTTAATTGAGAATTATCTATTTTATTATTTAAATCATTTGATTGTAAATTTTTTAAAAAATCATTTTTTATATTTTCAATTTTTTGATTTTTATCTTTTATATCATTTATTTTAGAATTACTTTCAATATTCAATAATACTAAATCTTTTTTTAAATTGATTAAATCTTCATCATGTGCAATAAATTGTGTTTTTATTTCTGCAATTTTATTTTTTAATTGTCTATTTTCTTTATTTAATTCATTATTTTTTTCTTGAAATGATTCTAAATTTTTTTTTATATCTTGAATTTCTTCATTTTTATTTTCATTATTTAACCCTTGTTTATTTAAAATATCCTTATTTAAATTATCTATTTGACCATTTAAATCTTTTATATTATTTGATAATTCATTTATTATTTTATCTTTCTCTCTAATTAAACTTTGGTTATTATTTGTTAAAGAAATTATATCTTTATTATGTTCAGTTATTTTTAATTTATAATTTGTAATTTCTAATTTTAAATTTGAAATTTCATTTTCTAAATTTTTTATTTTTTCACTATCTTTATTATTATTATTATTTAACTGTGATTGAATAGTTAATTCATTTATTTTATCAGTTTTTTCTTGAATTTGAGTTTTAAGTTCTTTATTTTCTTTTAATAAATTATCATTTGAATCTTTTAAATTTTTTTTATCTTTTTCTAATAATTCATATTTATCAACTTGTTTACTTTTTGCTTCATTAATTGAAGTTAATCCATCAATTGTTTCTTTTTGAGATATTATTAAAGAATTTAATTCATTAATTTGTATTTTTAAATGTTCATTTTGATCATTTAAAGTTTTATTTTGTATTTTTTCAGTATTTAATTTCTCTTCTTTTAATGAAGATATAATTTTTTCATTTTTTAATTTTTCTTCTTTTATTTTATTTTCTTCATTAAGTTTCTTAATTTCTTGATTTAATTTATCAATTAATTCTTCATATTGTTGTTTATTATTATTATCTTTTTCAGGAGTTTGTTGAATAAATTTTTTATTTTGAAAACTTCTTGGACTAATATTAACAGAATTATTTGTTATAATATGTTGATTAGAATTACTATTATTAATAATACTTTCACAAGTTTTTTTTAATTCTCTTTTCTTAATTTCAAAATTTTTTTTCATTTCATGAATATTATTTAATTTCTTTGATATACTATCTTGTAAATCTTTCATTTGTTTTAAAAAATTTAAAACTAAATTTGCTAAGTTAATATTTGATTGATTATTAATCGTATTTAAATTATTATTTGTATTTTGATTTTGATTATTATTATTATTATTATTAATATTAAAACTTGAACTTAATTCTAAATTTATATTACTTAATGTTCCACTTACTTCTCCTTCTTTTTTAACAAAATTATTAAATTGAATTTCTCCTTTTTCAATTGTATGGTTTTTATTATTATTTTTAATAATATTTAAAGATTTTCCTCTTTTTGAACTATTAATTGTTGAATTAATTGAATTCATTAACATCATATTTTTTTTTAAATTACCTTGAGTTAAATTCTTTATTAATGAATGTGTATTCACTATTTTTTTTACTCCACTTCCACTTCTTTTATTTATTGAATTCATAAATTTTAATTGTTCGTTTTCTCTTAATAATTCTTTATATTTATTTTTTATTTTCATTAATTCATTTTGTTCATCTTTATTACTATTTATACTTGAATTTAAAGATGATGGAATTTTATTACTTGCTTTTATATAATTTGATATTAAAATTTTTTGACAGTAATTATTTTGTTGAGGTGAATGTGATGCTGTTCTGTTAAATCTATGATTAAAACTATTATTTCTATTCATTTATTTTTGTTTTAAAAATTTAAAAATAAAAATTTAAAAATGGTATATTAATCTTTTATATGTTAAAAAAAATATATTTATTTAATTATAATATTAATTAATATATTAAAGTATATATAATTAGATAATTATTATATATAAAATTATAATTTTTTTTTATTTTTTAATGGAAAATGAGAATAAAGGAAAAATAATAGGAAATAATATAATAATAAAATTATGTGATAAAAATTATGTATTAGGATTAAAAAGAGATTTATTATTAATGTTTATGATGTCATTTCTATTTATTTTTCTTTTCATATTTTGGATAATAATTTTAAGAAAATTTCATTCAATTATATATTTTATTATTGTAACTATATTTTTCATAATAATGTTTTTAAATTATTGGATTTGTTTTTTAAAAGAACCTGGAATAATTCCAAGAAATTCATCTAAATTTTCAATAATAAAAAGAGAAGAAGAAAAAAAAAAAAACATTCCAAATCAAAATATAGGAAAAAACATATTAGAAAAAAAAAAGAAAGAAAATCAAGAAAACAGTATAGAAAAATTATTTGAAAAAGAAAATAAAAAAACAATATATATTTTTCCATTTATGGATGAAACAAAAAACAATAATAATGATAGTTTAATTTTTGTAAAAGAAGATACAATACCAACAATTTCAAATATAATAAAAGAAAATACAATATCAGAAAAAATAAAAACAACATCATCAAATGAATTAATAAATAATATTCCATTAATTTTTTTACAAAAACCTTGTTCAACTTGTAATATAATGAGACCACCAAAGGCTTCTCATTGTAAAATATGTGATAATTGTATATTAGAATTAGATCATCATTGTTTTTATATTAGTAATTGTGTTGGTTTGAGAAATCATAAAAATTTTTATCTATTTTTATTATTTGGTATTTTAGTTTCTTTTTTAACTCATATTTCATGTTTTTATCATTTTATTTATGTTGTTTTTTTCTATGATTTTAATATTACTAAAAATATGTTTTTAAATTATAAAATTTATGTTCTTTTTTCTATTATTTCTATTAGTTTTCTAATTATTTTGTTTTATTTACAAATAATAAAAATTAAAACATTTTTTATTTTATGTAATATTCCTATTATTGTTTTTAATATTGTTTTCTATATTAATAAATATCAATATATTAATAATAAATTTCCTAATTATTATCATACTTTATCATCTTTTATTATTTTAGGAAATATACCTTTATTTCTTTTTGTGATAAGAAATTTTTATAAACAAACTTATACTATAGGAAAAGGATTAACTATAAAACAATATAATTCAATTCAAAATGAGAAAAGAAATAGAATTCATAATAAATTGTCTTTTAATTATCTTGAAGTTTATTTAAAGAAAAATATTTCTTTATTAAATATTTATAAATTTCTAATTAATAAACCACAATCAAGTTTAGTAAATAATTAAAAATATTTTTTATATTATAGTCAATTGTAATATAAATACAAAAAATAAATTTTAGTATTATATATATATAAATATATTATATAATATATAAAAATCAAATATTTTTTTCTTCTTTTGTAAAAACTGGAATTGCAAGAGGATGTCTAAATTTATTTCTCCAATTATTTATTTCATTAATTCCAATTTCACCTTCTAATTTATCATAATTAATTAATTTTTCATGAAATTTATAAACATCAAAAATATAATCAGTATATTGATAATAAAAATAAATAATTGATAATAACAACAATACTAAAATAAAAATTGATGAAGCATAAAATTGTTTCACAAAAAAAAATGATATCATACATAAATGAAAAATAAATAAACTAAAATATGAATAATTTAAAATTTTATTAATTAATTTACCATTACTATCCATTTCACAACCATGAGCAACAATTAAACAATAATTATCAACATAATATTTAATATAAAACATATAAATTGATGCCAAAATCATTAAAGGAATAATTGAAGAAAATACTAAACATATTGTATAATAAACTAATATTAATGAGTAAAAAAATCCATAAAAAAAACAACTTTTTTCTCCTCTATGTTTAGGCCCTTCTAAATTCATAAAATGTCTATCATAAAAAGTAATAAAAATTGAAAATGAATTTATTAATAATTCATTAATTCTATTTAAATAATAAATTGATGATATAGTTCCATTTTGAATTATTAAAGTAATAAAAAAATATGAAACATTACTAAAATAAACTTTACTAATTAAATCTTCAATTTTTAATTTTTTAATATAAATATAATATAAAGTATCAAAAGACAAAGTAAAACCAGGAATAATAAAAAGATTAAAAAGTAAATAAATATAACTTTTATTAAATACAGCTAATTGATAATTACTATGAGTATAATGTGTTTCAAATCTACAAAGTAAAGCAATTAAATAATTAATAGTCAAATTTATAATTAATAAACATAAAGGAGGAATATAAGTTAAAATAATATAACCATAAGGAAAATTAAAAATAATCATTTTAATTCTTTTTGATATTAAAAAATCAACAACTTTTTGACTAGAAATAAATGAAGTATAATAAGTTAATAAAATTAAAATAATAACAATTAATAAATTACATAATATTCTTCTAAAAATATATAATCCCCTATCACCACCAACATTTAACCAAATAATATCAAATGGTTCAATCATTTGATCAACAATAATATTAACATTTAATTCTTCTTTTGATAAATCATTTTCTTCAAATAATTCTTCATCTTGAAATATTTGAAATGTTGCTGAATTATTACTTGATAAAACTATATTTCTTGATATATTTTCTCTTCTAAAATTTTCAATTATACTATTTAATTTAATTGATAATTTTTTTATTGTATTTTCATTAAAAGCTTTTATTAATTCATATGCAGATAATAATGAATCACAACAAACAAATGCATGTCCAGAAGTAAAAACAGGTTTTTTTATTAAAATTTGAATTTTATTTTCTATTTTATTTAATTCATTTTTAACACTTTCTTCACTTTTATAAATTTTAGGAAAAAAAAGTTTAAAATAACAACTTGATTTACTTCTATCAATTAAATTACTAATATTAATAATTTTACTTTTTTCTTTATCTAAATTAATAATATCTCTATAATCAGGAATAAAATTAATATCAATTACTTTTCCAATTTCTTTTTTTTGAAGATAATAATTTAATTTTACTACAAGTGATTCAATATTTCTTTCTCTTGGACCTAAGCCACTTATATGTAATGTTCTACATCTTAACCAATCTGAATTTTTTACTCTACTCATTTTATCAAATTTATTAAAATAAAGATATGATATTTCAGTTTTAAATTTAGAAAAAAATCTAATGTGAAGAAATGTATATATATAAATTGATATTATATGAAAAATTACTGTTATTTCATTTATTTCATTATTACTTGTTAAGAAATGTTCTATTTTTATATATAAATTTCCTTCTTTTTTTTCTGTGAAATAAGTGTTTAATCCACTAAAAACTAAACTAAAAATTAATATTGTTATTAATAATGATAATATTTGCTTTTGAAATAATAAATAAATATATCCATCATATCCTATTGTATTTAAATAATATGATTCATCAAATTCTCTTATTCTTTCAAATAATTTTTGTATTACTACAAAAAAATCTTTTGAATTCATAAATGATAAATTATCATTTGGATTTAATTTTT
>JAEEGL016636365.1_pt1 | contig 17457 bp, 13 predicted proteins | sample 9134231 | NCBI WGS metagenome assembly JAEEGL01 (sample SAMN16246548, study PRJNA631951) | gut metagenome | biome: gut microbiome; feature: rumen; material: fiber-attached | host: Bos | place: Iran: Karaj | collected 2018-10 | reverse complement strand
TCTCAAGGATCAGGTTGATCAGGCTGTTCGAAAGCATGTCCGAGACGGAGTTCACGTAGTTTACGACGCGGACGAGGATCTTGCCGTGAGGACGGTTGTCGTAATATTTGAACGAGAGGGCCTGCAGATGGGCAAACAGATCCTTTCTTATGTCGTAAATGATGTTCTGCCCGACTTTTGTCATGATCCTGGACCGGAAAGTGGTAAAGATAACGCTTACCGCCGTGCACGCGATAAGAAGCCCCGCGAGCATGAGGAGCATAGGTTTGTCACCTGCCGGGATCGCTTCGTCGAGAGCCTTCTGCTGAAAGAGCGGGGAGAAAAGACCCGCGATGGCGCCGAGAGCGCTTAAGCAGAGGGCTACGAGCATCTTTTTGTAGTATTTCTTTACATATACCCACGAACGGAGGAGATGCTTTAGTTGAAACGGGCTTTCCAGAAGTTCGTCTTCTTTATATGTATTTCTTGCCATTTCTTCCTCCTCCTTTTAGTTTAATGCGCTGCGGGTGTCTTCCGATGCGCCTGTCTGCAGATCTACAAGGCTTCTGTAATATCCGCCCTTTGCCACGAGCTCGTCATGTGTACCCATTTCGGTTATATGACCGTCACGGAGCACCATGATCTTATCGGCATTCTTTGTGGTTGATATCCTCCGGGCAATGATGATCTTGGTGCAGGGGAAATCAAGGTTCTTAAGCCCTTCCTGTATCTCTTTTTCCGTCTCCATGTCCACCGCCGAAGTCGTATCGTCGAGTATAAGGATGGAAGGACGGATCGCAAGCGCACGTGCGAGGGAGATCCTCTGCTTCTGACCGCCGGAAAGGCCTACGCCTCTTTCGCCGATGATGGTCTCGTACCCTTCCGGCATCTTTGCGATGAAGTCCGAAGCTGCCGAGTAGCGGGCAAATTTAACGACTTCGTTCTTGGGAAGGTGATCGTCGCCGTAGGCGATATTGCCGTCTATTGTATCTGAATAGAGCAGCACTTCCTGCGTTGCAAGTCCTATGTTTTTTCTGAGCTGCTGCAGTTTAAGCTCGCGCACGTCGTGACCGTCTACCAGCACCTGTCCCCCCGTGACCTCATAGAAGCGGGGGATCAGGTGGATGAGGGAAGTCTTTCCGCAGCCCGTTTCGCCCATAATGGCCAGGGTTTCTCCTGGCTCCACCGTAAATGATATGTTTTCCAGGACGGGAAGCTTGCCGTCTTCGTATTTGAAGCTTACATTCTTAAATTCCACCTTGCCCTTGAAACGTCCGGGTATGTCAAGGGCGTTCGGCGCATCCTTTATCTTCGGCTCGGAGTAGTAAACTTCCATGACCTTTGCCGAGGCAGCCTTGAAGCGCTGGAATTCGTTCATGATGGAACCGAGGCTCCTCATGGGGTTCTGTATCGCCCATATAAGACCTGAGAATGCCGCAAATTCACCTACGGTAAGTCTGCCGTCTATTATGAATATGCCACCGATCACGAGGAGGATGATGGGCATAAGGTTTGCGAAGGTTTCAATGGCGGGATAGTATTTGAGCCAGGTTAGGGCAGTCTTTTTGTTGGTCTCGCTGTACTCGGTGTTTCCGCGGTCAAATTTCTCCATCTCGTACTTTTCGCGCGCAAACGCTTTAACGACGCGGTTTCCGGATATGTTCTCCTGCGCATCGGTGTTGAGTCCCGAAAGCTTTTCACGGAGCAGCGCGTGCTTCGGTCCTACATCCTTTCTGAATTTAAGGATGATGAAGAAGATAAGGGGCGAGATGATGAGGAGTATCAGAGCCAGCAGCCAATCCATAAAGAAGAAATAGGTCATTGTTGCCACATAGAGCGCAACGGATTCGATTATGGTCTTTATTACCCATGCGATCATATGTCTTACGGCGTCCAGGTCACCTGTCATTCTCGTCATGAGATCGCCCGTGCGGAAGGTGTTGTAAAAGTTCATATCCTGCCGCTGTACCTTATCATAAAGGAAATTTCTGATCTTATACAGGAACCACTGGGAGGTGGATTCGAAGATCATGCCCGTGCAGTACACTATCACGGTACGGATGAGGGTGAGACCGACCATTGCCGCTATATAGAAAAAGAACAGGTCGCGGTGGTTCTTTAGATTGTACGCCGCATCTTCACCGCTGATGAAGGTGTCTATGAGCTTTGCAACAAAAAAGGGAATGGTCAACTGCATCACATTGAATGTGATGGAGCCCATGATTCCCAATCCGTAAAAAGCACGTCTTCCTTTGAGGTTAGTCCATACCCACCTGAACCTTGAACGCTCGGGGGCAGATGCCGTGGATCTTTGTTCCATAATGATTCCTCTCGGTAGATAGCGTAAACGAGGTCATTCGTTTACATGAATTGTTAATTTTTGACACGTATTACAGATTTTTTGAACTTAAAACTCCCAAAACGGCAAAATGACAAAAAAACTGTATTTTCGAGCAAAAACAGCGAAAATCTGTTAGCGTATTGTACCATTACCCCCTGATAATTACAATAGAAAAAATAATTGATTTAACCTAAATTTTCCCTAAAGACTTTTAAAAACGCTTTGTTATGGGCCCGAAAAATGGTATAAGTATATTGAGGATGCTATAACATGGGGCTTTGTATTTCTAACAAATTCAACCGAAGGGAATGATGTTATGAAACAGAAAAGCGAGATCTTTAAGAGCAACAAGGCGGTATTTCTTGTATGGGCGATAGTGACGGGAATCCTGATCGCAGCAAATGCGCTCGAGGTGGTCAAAGGTAACCATACCGGCATGTGGTATCTGAAGTTCCTTGGCGTGATGGCGATCACATTCTTACCCGGATTGTTCGAGTATATCAGGACCAGAGGTGAGAGCAAATACTTCAAGTATTGCATTGCCATAGGCTATCCGATATTCTGTGCGTACTGCATGTATAATGCCAATACCAATGTATCGTCGCTTTATCTTTACCCTGTTTTTGTACTTGTCCTTCTTTATGTAGAAGAAAAGATCGTTATCCTGATGAGCGGACTCAGCTTCATCGGAACGTTGATCGCGATGTTGCTTAAGATGGGAAGTGCCGGAGACGGCAAAGCTCTTCTTATAACGGATATGGAGATAGTGTTTGCCTGCCTCATCATGTCGTCTGTCGGCATCGTGGTGGGCCTCAGGGTCATCCGCAGCAACAATGAGACTAAGCTCAGCGAGGTTGCAAAGCTTTCGGAAGAGGCAGAAAATAAGAGTAAGGTCATCCTTTCCGCCAGTGCCGAAGTTGAAAAGAAGATGCAGGCCATCGAGCATGCTGCGGATGAAAACGCCGAGAGCATGAAGACCATGGCACAGACCATGAATGATATAAGCGCCGCTATCGTGAACATTGCCGACAACGTTCAGGATGAAGCAAACGCCATGAGCACAGCCAACAAAAAGATGGGCGTTATCAAAGAGAATGCCGAAGAGCTTGCGAAGACTATCGTTCAGGTTCAGGAAAGCAATGATGCGAATGCACAGAAGATCTCCGTCATCAATACACAGGCCAGCGAACTCTTAGAGAAGTCTGCGATCACAAAGCAGAAGGTCGATGATGTGCGTGAACTTGCGACCAAGGTTACCGAGGTTATCGGCGTAATAAGACAGATCTCGGGAAAGACCAACCTCCTTGCTCTCAACGCTTCCATCGAGGCCGCAAGAGCGGGCGAAGCCGGTAAGGGCTTTGCGGTAGTTGCCGAAGAGATACGTGCCCTTGCCGAAAGCACCAACAATTCGGTCGCAGAGATCGAGGACAGCATAACCAAGCTCAACGAATCCTGCGATATCGCATCGTCCAGCATGGATGAAAGTGTTGTTGCGATCAATGCGCAGAGCGACAGCATAACAGAGATCGATTCCGCTATCCAGGAAGAGGCGGCGGCTATGAGACATATCTCGGATGAGATCGGTTCTATCAGTAATGAGATCGTGAGTGTGGCAAATGCCAACACCAGCATTACAGAGCAGACCAACAATATCTCGGCCGTTACCGAGGAGATCACTGCAGGAACAGAGAGCGCCGCAACCATGAGTAAAGAAGTCAAGAACATGACGGAAGGCATCCTTGAGAACATTCGGGCTACCAACATTGAGCTCGAAAAATTAAAGCAGTTATAAGATGTTACGGAGGAATAACAAATGGAAGTTTTACATTTAAATAACGATGATTTTAAGAAAGAAGTATTGGAATCAAGCGTTCCCGTACTTGTTGATTTCTGGGCTACATGGTGCGGCCCCTGCCGTGCGTTTGCTCCCACGCTCGATAAGCTTGCTGCCGAGAGCAACGGCGAGTTCAAGGTTGCAAAGGTTGACGTTGACGAGAATGAGGAGATCGCCGCACAGTACGGCATCCAGAGTATTCCCACAGTTATCGTGTTCAGGGGTGGCGAACCTGCCTTCAGACACACGGGTGCTCTTCCTCTCGGAGAACTTCTTGAAAAAGTCAGATAACAAGAGACATGCGGACCGTCGGACATTACCGGCGGTCCGATTTTTTCTTAACAATCACCGCCCTTCATTGACAAAAAGAGGGTAAGCATTTAAAATAGTTTTGCTGTATTTTTGTTTCATGGAGAGTTCATTTCGGTGTATGGGCACCGCGGAGGGAGGCTTGCTTTATGTTTCCGGCTCAATGGTGGATCATCCTGCTGGTAGCACTTGTATTTAACAGCGTGGGGTTCAAAAAGTACGTTTGGTTCATGACCATAGGATATGGTCTTTCGATAGGAGGCATCAGTCTTTGCCTCATAGTAATGTCAATTGTCAAAGGTACGTTCAACGGTTGGTATCTCGTTATATGTCTGCTTCTTATCCTGTATGGATTCAGGCTCGCGGCAATGCTTCTTTTGCGTGAGATCAGGGTCACTCCTGCGGGAAGGAAGATGGTGGGGGATGTTGAGAAGAAAGTTTCCCCTGCCGGTCTTTTTATGATGTGGATACTCGATTCCGTGATCTATTACGCTATGATGTCCCCCGTATTTTTCCGCTATGCCAACGGTATGACAAGGGAAAACGGCGGTGATACCGTGATCGGCGTGGTATTTATGGCATTGGGCATTGCAATAGAGGTCATTGCCGAATATCAGAAGTTTGTCCAGAAGAAGGAAAATCCCAAAATGCCTACAATGAAGGGTATCTATAAGTTCAGCAGATGTCCCGACTATTTTGGCGAGATCCTTGTATGGACAGGCGTTTTCGTTACCGGCATCAAGACGATCGCCGGATGGCAGTGGATCGTTGCTATCCTCGGCTACGCGGCCGTCATCTACATGATGACTAACGGCGCGAGACGCATAGAACAGCAGCAGATGAAGATCTATGGACGTAAAAAGGAATATCTGGATTATGTCAATTCCACACCCGTAATGATCCCCTTCGTTCCGATCTATCATCTTGTAAAGGTTGAAAAGAAGGCGAAAACCGAGGTTAAAACTCAGGTTAAACCCCAGATCAAGGCGGAGGTTAAACCCGAAACCAAGTAGGAACTGAATGTACGCATCTTTTTGCGTACATTTTTTTTAGGAGGATCACTTATGAAAAGAATATCAAGACGTATTTCGGCACTTCTCGGCTGCATGCTCCTTGCATCCGCCTTCGGATGCAGCACGGAAACGGAAAGATAACACGAAGAAATTTGTTGTAGTTAAAGGTATATAATCAAATATTACCGCATCGCGGATAATAAATATAAAAAATATAAGATCATCGGAAGGGGAATTTTGATGGAAACGGTTCTTGACAGATTTTTAAGATATGTGAAGGTTGACACTCAGTCGCAGGAAGAGGTGGAGCAGGTGCCCAGCACCGCTAAGCAGTTCGATCTTGCAAATATGCTGGTTGAGGAACTTAAGGCTATCGGCGCGCATAACGTGCGTATCACCGATAAATGCTATGTTTACGCGGAGATACCCGCCACAACGGACGAGAAGCGTGCTTCTCTCGGCTTCATTTCTCACATGGATACGAGCGATGCGGTTTCGGGTAAGGACGTTAAGCCTCGCATCATTAAGGATTATGACGGCAAAACGGTTACGATCAATAAGGAAATGGGGCTTTACATGAGTCCCGAGGAATATCCCGATCTTCTTACAAGGATCGGTGAAGACCTTATCGTTACGGACGGAACGACTTTGCTCGGCGCGGACGACAAGGCAGGCGTTGCCGAGATCATGACGATGGCGGAATATCTCCTTACCAACAGGGAGATAAAGCACGGAAAGATCCTGATCGGCTTCACACCCGACGAAGAGGTGGGAAGAGGAGCCGATTTCTTCGACGTTAAAGAATTCGGCGCTGATTACGCTTATACCGTGGACGGCGGCGCCCTCGGCGAGATCGAATACGAGAACTTTAACGCTGCCGCACTCACCGTTACCGTTACCGGAAAGAGTGTTCATCCCGGTTCCGCAAAGAATGTCATGAAGAATGCCCTGACTCTCGGAATGAAATTCGATGCACTCCTTCCCGCAAACGAAGTGCCCGAGAATACCGAAGGCTATGAGGGCTTCCATCATCTCACCAACATGGAAGGTAACGTCGACAAGGCTGTCATGCACTATATCTTAAGAGATCATGACGAGGCGAAGCTCGAAGACAAGAAGAGAGTGGTGATAGAAACTGCCGCTTACTTAAACAAGGTATACGGCGACGGCACCTTTGACATTGATATCAAGGATCAGTACCGTAACATGAAAGAAAAGATCGAGCCCCATATCTTCCTTATCGACAACGTTAAGGATGTGATGAACGAGCTCGGCATCACCCCCAAAGTATGTGCGATCCGCGGCGGCACGGACGGAGCAAGACTTTCCTTCATGGGACTTCCCTGCCCCAATCTCTGCACCGGCGGAGCCAACTACCACGGCCGATTTGAATATGTTACGACCCAGTCCATGGAGAATTGCGTGAAGATCCTGATCGGACTTGCAAAGAAAAAAATAGAGAAATAAGGTTTATTGAAATGATAAAAGTATCCGATAAGGCCATGTTCCACGTTCATACGTCAAGATGCAAGCATGCGACGGGAACTGACAGAGAATACATAGAAAGAGCGATCGAACTCGGGGCGGACGAGATATGGTTCACGGACCACGCGCCGTACCCCGGAGATAAGATCGGCACGAGAATGCTCTTCTCGGAGAGACCGGAATATGTTTCGACGATGCGGGCACTCCGAAAGGAATACGAAAAAGACATCACCGTTAAGATCGGGATGGAAATGGAGTATCTGCCGTCATTTGACGGTTATATAAAAGAAACGCGGGAATCGGGAGAGTTCGATCTTCTGATACTCGGACAGCACTATTACGAAAAAGAAGACGGAAGCTTTTATTTCGCCAGAAGATACGAAGAGAACGCCGATGAAAGGTTCGGTCTCGGCGATGCGATGATCCGAGGCATAAAAAGCGGCTATTTTGACGTCGTTGCCCATCCCGACAGGATATTCAGAAACTGTCACGAGTGGACATGCGATATGGCGGAGATCTCCCGTAAGATAATAGATGCCGTAAGGGGTACGGACATTTATCTCGAACAGAATTATGCGTCCTCGGTCAAGAGGGATCACTATTGGAACGAATTCTGGGAAATGGTTCCGAGTGATGTGAAGACGTTAAAGGGGTTGGACGCGCACTCGGTAGATGCGCTTAAGTTCCTGGATTTTGAATTTGTTCCGGTTCACTAAAGGGTCGGTAAAGACCGATGCAACTTGATCGGTCCGGAGGTAGGTATGGGTTACGAGATCTACAAATGGATAATCTATCTGCTGCTGGTGGTACTTGTGGTCGAGCAGATCGTCATTGTTATCGGCAGGCGCAAAAGGAACGTCTACCATATGCTGCTCAGCAGTATCGTGATCATTAACGTCGGCGGGTTTGCCATACTTATGAATGCGAGAAATGTTGAGGTTGCGCTTGAAGCGAACCGCGTGACATACATCGGAGGCTGTCTCCTTCCTCTTTTGGTGCTTAAGATCGGCGCCGGACTCTGCAATCTGAAGATAAAGATGCGCTGGTACTTAGTGCTTGCGGTCTTTGCTTTTGTTACCCTCGCACTCGCCTGGTCGGGGGGATACGGCGGATTATACTACACGGATGCGTGGATCGAAGTGATCGACGGGCTGACCGTTCTTCACAAGACCTACGGACCGTGGCATTTGGTCTACAATTTCTATCTCGGTTTCTACGTGATCTTTGCCATTGGCATCATAATAAGAGCCATCAGGAACCGCAAGACCTATTCCAACAGTATGGCACTGTATTATGCGTTCATCTGGGGCATGGTCGATGTTACTTATTTCCTCGAACGTCTCCTTCATAATAACGCGCGTCTCATGCCCATCGCTCTTTCCATAGGCATGACGCTTTTCGTTTTCTGGTTCAGACGTATGAGCCTCTTCGAAATGAACACAAACCTTATAAATGTCGAGGAAAGGGAAAAGCAGAACGGCTATATCGTGATCGACATGTCCGGCTACGTCCTCGCGTATAATGACAAGGCCGTGGAATTCTTCCCCGAGATCGGAGATCTCATTGTCGACGATCTGATCGACAGGATCGAAGGCTCTAATTTCTACAAAAACGTATATCTTCCCATTGCGGAGAACGGAGACAAAAAACAGGTGGACGGCGTTGCGACGGGCAGTTACAGCATACGTGCCAGAGCATACAACTTAAATGCCATGGGACAGATAATCCATAAAGGCCGACTGATCGAACTCACTGATACCTCCGAGGAGATCAGATACAAGGAGATGCTGAGCGACTATCGTGAGCACCTTGAAGATGACGTTCGCGAAAAGACGAAGAATCTCGACAGGATCCGTCAGACCATCGTAATGGGCATGGCGAGCATGATCGAAAGCAGAGATTTTTCGACGGGGGGACATATCAGAAGGACGAGTGATGTTGTGAGCGTTTTTGCGGAAGAACTGATCGCAAAGGGTTATCCTCTCGGAAAAAGCTTTCTTCGCCATGTGGTTATAGCTGCGCCCATGCACGATCTCGGTAAGATATCCGTTGATGATGCAGTGCTCCGTAAGCGCGGAAAGTATACCGAAGAAGAATACGAAGCGATGAAGAGTCACGCATCCAAAGGCGCGATAATCGTAAGACGTGTGCTTTCCGACGTGGATGACGAAGAATTGGTCAGCATAGCCACAAATGTGGCGCATTATCATCACGAAAAGTGGAACGGACAGGGATATCCCGCGGGGCTTAAAGGCGCGGAGATTCCGGTTGAGGCGCGTATAATGGCGATAGCCGATGTATTCGATGCCCTTGTCAGCAAGAGATATTACAAGGAGGCTTATTCATACGAAGAAGCTTTTAAGATAATAGAAGATTCCATAGGCACTCATTTCGATCCCGATCTCGGAAGGATCTTTTTGGGAGCGAGGAGAAGACTCGAGGAACTCTACGACGGATATGCCCGCGAGAATGCGGACAATGACTTAGAGGAGGTGATGCTGTAATGGCTGTTCAGCTGTTTTATCTTTTTGCATTTGCAGTAAACTTCCTCATCTTTATCAATTTCATATGCAGAAAAGAATACCAGAACGGCGTAAACTTCTTTATCAGCATCGTTATGCTGGTAAGGAGCTACGGTCAGTTCATGCTGTCGATCTCCGATACGCTGGAGATGGCGCTTTTTGCAAACAAGGTCTTCTATTTCGGAAGCGCTTTCTTGCCGACTCTGCTCTTCATAGCATCAGCGAGACTGTGTAAGATAGAGCTCCCCATGATCACGGAACACCTGGCAATCTCGTATTCCTGCCTTATCATGTTCTTTGCCCTTACGATCGGAAAGAGCGATATTTATTATTCCGAAGTCCGGCTTGTGCGTAATATTACAGAAAACGGCGCCTATACGACTTTGGCAAAGGAATACGGTCCGGCTCACATTTTCTATAACATAATGATGGTGGCCTATTTCTTCGGCTTTTTATGGCTCGCGTTCATGACCTACAGGAAGAGGAACACTGTTTCGAGAAAGGTCATCACCGGGGTTTCGGTAATAGCGATCGGAATAATCCTTCTCTATATGACCGGAAAAGTGATCTATTCCCCGATCTCCTTCACATCCGTTGCCTATCTTGTTGCGGCGATCTTTTCCGTGAGGATCATAAGCAATTCCGAAATGCACGATCTTACGGGCTGTATCCTCGATGCCCTGGGGGAGAACAGTGATGAAGGATTTGTGGTGTTTGATGCCCACGAGAGATATATAAACGCCAACGCCAAGGCAAAGGAGATATACCCCGAGATAAACGATCTGGCTGTGGGGAAGGTTGTTCCCGATACCAATTCGGATTTTTGCAGGCAGGTCGCGAACCGGGTGAAGGAATACAGATACGACCTCTATGACCGCGAAAACACTTCTGTGATAGAGCGGGGCGATAAAAAGTACGAAACAAAGCTTAACGATATAGTCTTCAGGAAGGGAAGCACCTCCGCAGGCGTTTTCGTTGAGTTTGAAGATGTGACCGTCCGGGAGAATATAGCGCGATTCGAAGAAAAATACCGGCTGGAACTTGAAGCCGATGTGGAGAAAAAGACAAAAGAAATCAGAAACATGCTGAAGAGGCTTGTTTTGGGACTTGCAACTATTGTCGAAAGCCGCGACAGCAGTACCGGAGAACATATCGTCCGCACCAATGAGGGAATGAAGATATTCGCCGAAAAGCTCAAGGCAGCGGACAACTTTAGTTATTCCAACGAATATTTCGATGCGATATGCCTTGCGATGCCCATGCATGATCTTGGTAAGATCGCCATCGACGATGAGAAGCTTAGGTGCAGCGCAAAAAGTGCTTCGGAAGAAGAGCTGATGATAAAGCTTCACACCGAGGAGGGCTCGAAGATCGTGAGAAAGGTGCTTGGAGGCCTTGCATCCATCGATAAGGGCGAGCGGTTTACGGAGATCGCGGCCAATATCGCAAATTATCATCACGAGAGATGGGACGGCAGCGGTCTGCCCTATGGCCTAAAGGGACGGGAGATACCCATGGAAGCAAGGATTGCTTCCTTCATCGACTGCCTCGATACTTTGATAGAGGATGGCGATGATACCGGCAGAAAGAGCTTTGACGAGGCCTTCGGGATGATGGTGAACGCTGTCGGAACGAAATTCGATCCGGAGCTGGGCACTATATTCGTGAGATGCAGACAGGAGCTTAAGGCTCTGTATGAGGGACAGGAATGATCTATAACAGATGCGGTTGCGGCGGGCTTAAACTGCCCGCCGTTTCATTGGGAATGTGGCACGGGTTCGGAGAAGACGCGTCATATGACGTTATGAGGGAGATCTTTTATAAAGCCTTTGAGAGCGGCATAACGAGCTTCGACCTGGCAAATAATTACGGACCGCCCTACGGCGCCGCGGAAAGCTCCTTCGGCAGGCTCATGAAGGAATTCTCGGGACACAGGGACGAGATCGTTGTATCCACCAAGGCGGGCTTTGATATGTGGGAAGGCCCCTACGGTGACCACGGGAGCAGGAAATATCTTCTTTCAAGTCTCGACAGAAGCCTTCAAAGGATGGGAGTCGATCATGTCGATATCTTCTATCACCACCGCCCGGATCCCGCGACACCTCTCGAAGAAACCTGTGCCGCCCTTGATGCGGCGGTAAAGTCGGGTAAGGCACTTTATGTCGGCGTTTCCAACTACAATAAAGAGCAGACGGATGCCGCATACAAGATATTTAAACGGCTTCACACTCCGTTTATCGTGAACCAGAGCAGATATTCCCTCCTCGATCGGAAAATAGAAAGGACGGGGCTTAAAGCATATACGACCGAAAAAGGATTGGGGCTTTTGACCTTCAGTCCCCTTGCCCAGGGTATATTAAGCGGCAAATACCTTGACGGTATCCCGAAGGATTCCCGGGTAAGGACCGATGGAAAGCACCTTCGGTCAGAGGATGTCGCGAATCCTAAAGTTTCAGAAAAGGTAAGGGCGCTGTCATGCATAGCAAAAGAGCGGGGGCAGACTCTCGCTCAGACTGCCGTCGCTTGGGTCCTTAAAGACAAGGATGTGACAAGCGTCATCATAGGTGCCACTAAGGCAAGCCAGCTCACAGAAAACCTTGCGGCGCTTGATAACACAAGGTTTTCGGAGGACGAGCTTAAAGCTATAAATGAAATAATGATAAACAATTAGCACTCACCTCTTGACAGTGCTAACAATTGAATGTATGATACAGGAAGTAAAGAAAAAGAAATCCTGTATCATACATTTTTGTTTTAAAGGTGGTGATCTTTATGAATATAAGCAAATTTACACAAAAATCCATGGAGGCGGTGGACAACTGCGAAAAGCTGGCCTACGATTACGGGCATCAGGAGCTTGTACCGGAGCATCTTTTATACAGTCTCATGACCCTCGATGACAGCCTTATCTCGCGTCTTATCGAAAAGATGGAGATAAGCCCGGAGGTCTTCCTCGCTCAGATCGAGGGACTTCTTAAGAAGAGACCCAGGGTGAGCGGCGGAAACGTCTATATGGGGGATAAACTCAACAAGGTGCTTATCTATGCCGAGGACGAAGCAAAGGCCATGGGGGACTCCTATGTTTCTGTGGAGCACCTTTTCTTAAGTATCCTTAAGCATCCGACCTCGGAGCTTTCCGATCTCTTAAAGCAGTTCAAGATAACACGTGACCGTTTCCTTAAAGCCTTACAGGAAGTGCGGGGTAACGTTAAGGTTACGACCGATAATCCGGAAGGCACCTACGAATCCCTTGAAAAATACGGCTACGACCTTGTGGAACGCGCGAAACAGCAGAAACTGGATCCTGTTATCGGCCGTGATTCCGAAATACGTAACGTCATAAGGATCTTGTCCAGAAAGACCAAGAACAATCCTGTCCTCATCGGTGAACCCGGTGTGGGTAAGACGGCGGTGGTTGAAGGCCTTGCCCAGCGTATCGTTGCGGGAGATGTTCCCGAGACCCTTAAGGATAAGACCCTGTTTGCACTGGATATGGGCGCTCTTGTGGCGGGTGCCAAGTACAGAGGCGAATTCGAGGAGCGTCTTAAGGCTGTTCTGGAGGAAGTCAGAAACAGTGACGGACGTATCATCCTCTTCATAGATGAGCTCCATACCATAGTCGGTGCCGGTAAGACCGAAGGTTCCATGGATGCGGGCAATATGCTTAAGCCCATGCTTGCAAGGGGCGAGCTCCACTGCATAGGTGCCACGACCCTTGATGAGTACAGGCAGTACATCGAAAAGGACGCCGCTCTCGAGCGTCGTTTCCAGCCCGTAATGGTGGATGAGCCTTCCGTCGAGGATACGATCTCCATACTCAGAGGCATCAAGGAAAGGTACGAGCTTTTCCACGGCGTAAAGATAACGGACGGTGCCCTTGTTTCGGCGGCGGTGCTTTCCGACAGATATATATCCGACAGGTTCCTGCCCGATAAGGCCATCGACCTTGTGGATGAGGCCTGCGCTTCCATAAAGACGGAGCTTGATTCCATGCCCGCCGAGCTGGATGAGGTAAGGCGAAGGATAATGCAGCTTGAGATAGAGGAAGCTGCTCTCAAAAAAGAGACCGACAGGCAGAGTATCGAGAGGCTTGAAACGATTCAGAAGGAACTTGCGGAACAGAGGGAGAAGTATGCGGGTATCAAGTCCAAATGGGATAATGAGAAGGCTTCCGTTGACAGAGTCGTTAAACTCCGTGAACAGATAGAAGCGGTAAACAACGAGATAGCCGCGGCCGAGAGAACCTACGACCTTAATAAGGCGGCGGAACTCAAATACGGCAAACTCCCCGAGATGCAGAAGGCTCTTGAAGCAGAGGAAGCAAAGAATCGCGAGAAGGAGAACGAGCTTGTTCACGAGGCGGTGGATGAGGACGAGATCGCGGAGATAGTGTCAAGGTGGACGGGAATTCCCGTTCATAAACTGACCGAGGGCGAAAAGAGCAAAACTCTCCATCTGGGAGAGGAGCTCCATAAGAGAGTGGTCGGACAGGATAATGCCGTACAGCTTGTTACGGAGGCGATACTCAGGTCCAAGGCGGGCATAAAGGATCCCACAAAGCCTATCGGGTCTTTCCTTTTCCTGGGTCCTACCGGCGTGGGCAAGACAGAGCTTGCCAAGTCCCTCGCCGCCAGCCTTTTTGATAACGAAGCGAACATGGTAAGGATCGATATGAGCGAATATATGGAGAAATTCTCCGTCTCCCGTCTCATAGGAGCGCCGCCCGGATATGTGGGATACGAAGAGGGTGGTCAGCTTACCGAGGCGGTAAGGAGAAAGCCTTACTCCGTAGTGCTTTTCGATGAAGTCGAGAAGGCTCATCCCGATGTGTTCAACGTTATGCTCCAGATCCTTGACGACGGCCGTGTGACGGATTCTCAGGGACGTACGGTGGACTTTAAGAACACGATCCTCATCATGACATCGAATATCGGCTCGCAGTATATCCTTGACGGCATCGAGCGTGAGGGAGAGATCGGTAAGGGCACGGAAGATCTTGTTATGGCTGACCTTAAATCCCATTTCCGTCCCGAATTCCTTAACCGTCTGGATGAGATCATAATGTTTAAGCCTCTTTCGAAGGATGACATATCCGGCATTATGGATCTTCTCGTCGAGGATGTGAACAGAAGGCTTGCCGATAAGGATATAAAGATACGCCTTACCGACGAAGCAAAGAAGCTGGCGGTTGCCGAAAGCTACGATCCCGCTTACGGCGCACGTCCGCTTAAGAGATATCTGCAGAGGAGTGTCGAGACCATAAGCGCCCGCATCATACTTGAGGGAAGGGCGACCGAAGGCAGCACCATCACCATCGATAACGTGAACGGCAAACTTGAAGGCAGGGTCTGAAACTCTTTAACATAAATTTTTCGAAGCAGTCAAAAGCGCATAAATAAGGGCTTTTTGGCTGCTTCTTTTTTTGCGCGCGAAAAAAATTTTAAAAAACCTGTTGACTTACTCCGACTGTCGTGGTATAACTTACTACGTCAGATGTACTACGACAGACGTTGCAACGGCAGACAGGGGAACGATAGTCGTAGCAGAAATAAAAAATCACCTGCAAAGCAGGAGAAAGGATGACGACGAGCATGACTGAGATCAGCAGTGACGTGATCAGAGGATACAACGACACGATGATATTGTACATTCTGAGAAACGCGCCGTCCTACGGATATGAGATATCTAAGAACATCAAGAGCATGACGGACGGAAAGTACATCATCAAAGAAACAACATTGTATTCGGCCTTCACCAGAATGGAAAAGAACGGATATATACAGGCTTTTCCGGGCGCCGAAGACAGGCGGACCTATTACAGGATAACTGATACGGGCAAGAAGTTTTATGAAGAGAAATGCGAGGAATGGGAGCTTACCAAAGAAGTGGTAGAGAAATTCATCGCGGACAACGGGAATATTGAATGATTCAAAGTAAGAAGGGAACAGATTATGGATACGATAAAAAATTATCTTGAAACAATGTTTATGCAGCTTCCGAACACCACGGAAGTGCTCAAGGCAAAAGCAGAGCTCGGACAGATGATGAACGACAAATACAATGAGCTCATCGCCGAAGGAAAGCCCGAGAACGAAGCGATCGCAGCGGTGCTTGCGGATTTCGGTAATCTCGACGAGGTAGCTGAGACCCTCGGTATCAAAGAGGTTGTTCACAAGGCGCCTGTTGACAAGAGGATAGTTAAGAGCGAGGAAGCCCGGGCTTATGTTAAGGACAGGGAAACAACAGCCTTCAGAACGGCACTCGGCGTAATGCTCTGCATCATGTGCCCCGTTGGCGAGATCATCGTGGGTGAAAACATGGGATTTCGCGGGCTCGGCGTTATGACGATGTTCATGATACTTGCGCTTGCCATCGGCTTATTCATTTACAATTCGGTACAGGGCGAGAAGTGGTCCTGGATGGAAAAGACACCCTGCGCCGTTGAATTTGCAACCATCGACTGGATCAACACGGCGAGAGAGAATTTCAGACCCGTAAAGGCCATCTTCCTCTGCGCGGGCATCGTTATCTGCATCCTGGCAGCGGGACTTGCGGGCGCCATCGATGAGATGCACTGGTTCAGAAAAGTGAACGACGCGGAAGGTATCCTCTTCCTTGTGACGGTTGCCATCGGTGTTTGCCTCATCGTTTACGGCAGCATGAGAGACTCCGCATTTACAAACATTCTTAAGCTTAACGACAGCAAAACCGTCGGCGGCAATTATGTTGACAGCCAGAAGTCGGCTAAAAGAGTAACAAAGACGGGACAGACGATCCTTGATGTGTTCTGGCCTACAGTAACCTGCATTTACCTGATCTGGAGCTTTGTAACCATGCATTGGTACATCACCTGGATCATCTGGCCTCTTGCACCTGTGGCACGTATGCTGATCGAAGCTATCTTCGCTGACACGAGCAGCAACGCACAATAAAGAGAAAGAGGGAGAACGAACATGAATAAAAGAATCTATCTTATCATACTATACCTTTTGACGGTCTTCATCTGTATCGCGGCGATCTCGCACCACGTCGGCAATGCCGTTTCCGGCTGCATAGGATGTGTCGGAAGATGGACCGGAGATTACAAGGGACCTTATGTCGACCTCGTAGGCGACAACATCGAGGCGACTTATGACGAGAGCGGATATACCGAGCTCTCGATCAAGGGAGCCGTTGCGGATCTCACGATCGAAGAGGGTGACGGCTATTCGGTATACTTTAGAGGCGACGAAGGACTTAAGCCCGAGGTGAACTTAAGCGGCAAAAAGCTTTCGATCAAGCAGCCGTCCGTCAAGGTTCCCGGAGGCAACACGAGTACTTATTCCGTTATCAGGATCACTGTTCCCAAGGATGCGCTTAAGGAGATCGGGATCGATTCGGCGGTCGGAGATGTATATATAAAAAATATCGAGTGCGAGACACTTGATGTCAAGGCTGCTGTCGGCACGGTCAATGTGAATGACGTTGAGTGCTCCGAAAAGACAAAGGTCGCAGCGGCTGTAGGTGAAGTAAGGATCAGCGACAGCAAGACCGGAAAGCTTGACATAGAATCCGCGATAGGAGATGTGGTCCTTCGCAATATTGACAGTAAGGATACGTTTGTGGATTCTCACATCGGAGATGTTAAGATCAACGGTATAGACAGCGATAAATATAACTTCTCGCTCAACTGTTCACTCGGAGATCTCGAGTATAACGGCAGGGATTACGGCAAGAAGCACAAGATCAATAATATCACCGCAGAATATGAATTTGAAATAAAGTCGGACATCGGAGATATAAAGATCGATGTAAGATAGTTACTGTTCACACGTTATCAGGTGATTGATGCTCGCAGATGTGCCGTTGATAAGCCGTTTTGGAAAAACACGTTTTTCCGGAAACGGCTTAATAACGGCAACTTCTGCGTTGCAGAAGTTCGCGTGGAACACGCGGCGCGAGCATCAATCACAGTAAAACGGTGACCTTTTATAT
>JAEEGL013968810.1_pt1 | contig 17457 bp, 7 predicted proteins | sample 9134231 | NCBI WGS metagenome assembly JAEEGL01 (sample SAMN16246548, study PRJNA631951) | gut metagenome | biome: gut microbiome; feature: rumen; material: fiber-attached | host: Bos | place: Iran: Karaj | collected 2018-10 | reverse complement strand
CCATACCGCCATCGATAATCTCGATGGTGTCGGGCAGAGTCTTCTTAAATGCTTCATACTGAGCCTCAAACTCCGGAACGAGCTGAGGGAACTGGGGCAGGTAAGCCTGCAGCGCAATGCTGAACACACCTACCCTTGCTTTGGTTTCTACTAATGGTTTTGCCATAATGTGTTTCTTTTATTTGTTTGTTGTTATTTTCAGATATTTCTCGTATGCCTTGTCCCATTCTGCCAAATCGGTTGGCTCGTATTTTACGAGTTCAAGACTATTGGCAATGATTCGGCGCATATCCCAGATATCACCTACCTCTCCTGCAGCCTTGGCCTGAAGCATGATGTTTCCGATAGCCGTACCCTCCTGAGGACCAGCCAGGACAACAGTTCCCGTAGCATTGGCAGTAAACTGGTTCAGATATTTGTTCAGACTTCCACCGCCAATAACATGCAACACCTCGAGTTTGAATGGAGCGAACTCCTTCAGCCACCCGAACACCTGGCGGTACCTCAGTGCCAGCGAGTCGAAGATACAGCGGCAAATTTCTGCCGGCGTCTCCGGAACGGGCTGTCCTGTCTGGCGGCAATACTGCTGGATAGCCTCTATCATAGACGACGGGTTGGCAAACATCTTGTCATCAGGGTTGATGATGCTACGGAACGCTTCGACCTGCATGGCTGAGCCCTGCAGTTCTGGATGACTCAGCTTGCGAACCTCTTCAGGCCACTCCTTACGACAACGCTCATATAGCCACAAGCCACAGATATTCTTCAGGAAGCGCGTCGTACCCTCTATACCGCCCTCGTTGGTGAAGTTCAACTCGTAGCTACGGTCGTTGATGATAGCCTCGCGGCTCTCTATACCCATCAGGCTCCATGTACCACTCGACAAGTAGGCGAACTGCTCATCCTTAGCAGGCACGGCGGCCACGGCACTGGCGGTGTCGTGACCAGGCACAGCAATAACAGGAACAGGGCCCAGGCCCGTCATCTTCTGCACCTCCTCGGTCAGCACGCCAATCTGTTCACCAGGCTGTACCATGCGACCAAACTGGCTGCGTGTCAGACCAACGCTCTTGAGCAATCGTTCCGACAGGTCACCTGTTTTGGGATCGAGCATCTGACTGGTCGAGGCGATGGTATATTCGCAGACGGCCTCACCCGTCAGCATCCAGCTGAGAGCATCAGGCACGAAGAGTATCTTCTTCGCCTGCTTCAACGCCGTATTGCCATCTTTCTGCATGGCATAGAATTGGTACAGCGAATTAAAATTCATAAACTGGATACCCGTGATGTCGTAGACGTCACGTCGGGGAACGACTTTCTCCAGATATTCCTCCATCCGTCCAAAGGTGTGCGGATCGCGATAGGCCATCGGGTTACGCAACAAGGCGCCGTCGTCACCAACAAACACAAAGTCGACACCCCACGTGTCGATACCGATGCTGGTAATCTCCACACCCCGGCGCGCCACCTCCTTCAGTCCGCGAATCATCTCGAAATACAGGGCGTAGATGTCCCAATAGAAGTGTCCGCCTGTCTCAATCAGGTTATTGGGAAAGCGTGTAATCTCTTCCTGTTCCAGTCGGCCGTCAGCCAGCGTGCCCAAGATGGTACGTCCACTCGTTGCGCCCAGATCGACAGCAAAAAAGAATTGTTTCAGTTTCATAGATGTAGTTTGTTTGTAATTTGATGACAAAGTTACGAAATTTTCAGGATAAACCCATGTGTTATTATACAAATTTAAGCAAAATCGTTTTTTTTCGCTTTATTTTTATTACTTTTGTAGCAGAATAAACGCATTGAAATACTAATCGCTATGACTACAAGACTCTTCGTGCTGGCCTTAGCCATGGTTCTCACTTCGCCGCTTGCGGCACAGTCCGGACTGAATCGGCAGCAGTTCAACAAGTATTGGAACATCGAATCCGAGTCGCCCGACTATCGCGTAACGTTCCGCGGCGACACCTGCGAACTGGTGGCACCCAAGGGTTTAACCCTGTGGCGCAAGCAGCCACTGACCACCAATACCATTGTGGAATACGATGCACAGGTGGTTATGGAAGGGCGTGACAGCGACCGGCTCAGCGACCTGAACTGCTTCTGGCTGGCCAGCGATCCGCAACGTAAGGACCTCTGGAGCCGCCAGCAGTGGCGCAACGGCATTTTTACACGCTGTTATTCGCTGCAGATGTACTATCTGGGCTATGGTGGCAACTACAACAGCACCACGCGTTTTCGCCGCTATACTGGTGACGAGCGTGGCATAGACAGCGCAGCATATCGTCCTGCCATTCTGAAAGAATATACCGACGCCCGTCATCTGCTACTGCCCAACCACTGGTACCATATCAAGATTGAGAGCACCAACGGCAGGACACGTTTCTACGTCGATGGCGAGTGCATTGTCGACTACCTCGACCCCACCCCGCTGCAACGCGGATGGTTCGGATTCCGTACGACGCTGTCTCGCACACGCATCACCAATTTTCAGGCTCGGCGTGTAGACGACACACTCCTGACCCATGGCGTTCCCCTCCATTGGCTGAACGTCCCCACCAGCAGTATGCCGGTCACCATTGGTATCCCGTTCCGTCAGGGTGAACTCAAGGATGCCAGCCTGTTGGCACTCGACGGCAGCGCACCCTCAGCAGCATGGCCAACAGCCTGGTGGCCTGACGGTTCCGTCAAGTGGGCAGCGCTGTCGGCCATTGCCGACAAACAGTCGATGCGCGTCATACAAAATGCCAAGAAGGCTAAACCCGCCAAGGGGTTCTCCATCCAAGACACGGGCAACCAGCTGGTCGTCCATACCGGTCGCCTCACCACATGGATTCATAAGAGCGGTAACGTCTTGGTTGACAGCATGGCCATAGCTGGAAAGGTGGTGGGCACCAGCGGTATGCTGACAGCCACCACCACACGAGGCCGTTTTTGCTCATATATAAATAAGGTACGCGTGAAACGACAGAGCGCCGTGGATGCTGTCATCCGTATCGACGGCACCCATAGCGATGGTCAGCGCTCATGGTTGCCGTTTACTGTCCGCCTGCACTTCTGGCTCGGCAGTCCGCAGGTCAAGATGATACACACCTTCACCTATGACGGAGAACAAGACGAAGACCTCATCACATCGTTGGCCATCCGCTTCGGCATTCCCATGCGCACCGAGGCCTACAACCGCCATGTGGTCTTCGCCATGTCGGCAGACAGACTATGGAGCGAACCCGTACAACCACTTGACGGGCGCCGCGAGCTGCGCCTGCGACAGTCGCCACCGGAAGAAGGTCGCGGCATCCCTCAGCAGCAGAACATCCAACAAGACCAGATGCAGGGTCGGCGCGTTCCCCCACGCGAAGCCTTCGATGCTATTGGCCAGAGCCTTATCGACCACTGGGCACAGTGGGATGGCTTCCGTCTGTCGCAACTTACCGACAACGCCTTCTCCATCCGCAAGCGGGCTACCGACCAGTCGCCATGGATAGGTACGCTGACTGGCGAGCGCTCACCGGGCTATGCCTTTGTCGGCGACACTGAGGGAGGTCTGGCCGTACGCCTCAAGGACTTCTGGCAGTCCTACCCCTCCACCATGGAGGTCAGCGACGCCCGTAGTCCGGAGGCCCACCTGACGTTCTACCTGTGGAGTCCTGAGGCAGAGCCGATGAATCTCTGCCACTACGACACCATTGCCCATGGTCTGGCCGAGAGCTACGAGGATGTTCAAGAAGGTATGAGCACCCCCTACGGCATCGCCCGCACCAGCGAGCTGTGGCTGTTGCCGCAAGCAGGATACCCCGGCCCCGATGGTGTTCGCGCTCAGATAGCCCAGCTCGACGATGCCTGCCGTCTGTTGCCCACGCCCGAATACCTGCATAGTCGTCAGGCGTTTGGCATCTGGTCTCTGCCCACCAGCAATCTGGAGGTTGAAAAGCGCTTAGACGAATACATCACTATCTACCAGCGCGAGACGGAACGCCACAAGTGGTATGGTTTCTGGAACTATGGCGACGTCATGCATGCCTGCGACCCCGAACGTGATGCGTGGCGCTACGATGTGGGCGGCTATGCCTGGGACAACACCGAGCTGGCCTCTCCTGTATGGCTGTGGATGATGTTCCTGCGCAGCGGACGTTCCGACATCTGGCGTATGGCAGAAGCGATGACGCGTCATAACAGCGAGGTCGACACCTACCATATCGGGCCCTTTGCTCCGTTAGGCAGTCGCCATAATGTCAGCCACTGGGGCTGTGGTGCCAAGGAGGCGCGCATCTCGCAGTCCGCATTCCTGCGCTACTACTATTACCTCACGGCCGACGAGCGGATGGGCGACCTCATGCATGCCCAGACCGATGCCGACACGTTGCTGTTACACCTCGACCCCATGCGGTTGGCCGAGCCCCGCGAGAAGTTCCCCTGCTCAGCCCCTGCCCGTCTGCGCATCGGTCCCGACTGGCTGGCCTATGCCGGCAACTGGATGACGGAATGGGAACGGACGGGCAACACCCGTTATCATGACAAGCTCATGACAGGTCTGCTCTCTATCAGCGAACTGGCCGACGGCCTGTTTACCGGCAACAAAGCCCTGGGCTATGACCCGTCGTCAGGGCGTATCAGCTATGACGGGCCCTCGACACTGCGTAACACCAACCACCTGGCGACCATCATGGGCGGCTTCGAAGTGATGAACGAACTCCTGCCCATGACCGCCTGCAAAGCGTTTGAGCGCGTATGGCTCGACCACGCCCGTCGTTATCGCGAGATGGCAAAGACTGTCAGCCGCAACCATTTCCCTGTTCGTCGCCTCGATGCCTACGCAGCATGGGTCGACCGCGACGCACAGCGAAAGGCCCTCGTTTGGAACTCACTGCTAGCTCCTCGCAAAGGCCTTTCCACCAATGAAGCGGCACTGTGGTCGCTCGATGCCATCTATATGCTTGAGGTCCTCCCCCAGTAGCTGTCAACTGTCAACTGTCAACTGTCAACTGTCAACTATTTCAAGAACTTTGCCAACGGGCTGTTGTTAGCACGCAGTCCCTTGGCGACGCTCTGTGCGTTGGTCTTCGCACCGAGCAGCGATGTGTGAGTATGGTCGTGGTTGTAGTATTTCATCGCCTTCTCCTTCTTTCCGCACTTCTTGTCCAGGAAGTCTGCGGTGATGTTGTGCAGGTCGACGAACTCCACGCCTGTCTCCGCAGCCACCTCGCGATACCACCTGCCATACGTATCGTTGCGACGCTCTATCTTACCGTCCGTCCACTCGTTGCGGGGCGTCAGTGACACCAGGATAGGTGTAGCACCCTTTTCTCGCACGTCCTGAATGAATTTCTTCAGATACCAGCCAAACGAGTATACCACCTCGTAGCTGCCCACCTGCGTGTTGCTTTTCAGCTTTTGGTCAATGATGTTCTGCTTCGACAGGTCCTCCTTGGCGGCCTGCATCTTATACACACGACAGGTATCCTGCGCCGTGGCGATGGCTCCGCGGTATTTAGGTTTGTCGATAGGGCTGATGTCGTTGTGGCCAAACTGTATCAGCACGAAGTCTCCGGGCTTCAGCGAGTTATACACCTTGTCCCAACGGCCTTCATTCAGGTAGGAGCGACAGCTGCGGCCAGCCATGGCAGCATTGACGATGTCTATCTTCTTCTCGTCAAACACGGTATTGGCCACGGCACCCCATCCCCACATGCCGTCGGTTTCTTTGTCTTTGTTTTTCACCGTGCTATCACCCGTGATAAACACCACCGGTTTGCCGTCCGTACGCTGCAGGTCATAGGTCGGCGGCAGCACGTTGCGCATCATCGCCTTCAGCGGGTTCAGCGCTGGGTTATGGCTGGCCATCAGGCCCTCGGCCGCCGAGCGCGCATTCATCATCGCTCCGAAGCGGCTGGTGTGTATCTTGTCCAGGAAGAAGTGGTAGTCAGTCTTCCACTTGCCATAGCTGTCGAGCTTCTGTCCGGATATCTCGTTAAGGTCTACAAACGGCACGCCCTCCTCGGCAGCCACCTGCATCAGCCACTGCGTATGGGGCTTGCGTACTATCTTACCCTTGCTGTCGTAGGCATTACGGGGAGTCAGCGACATCAGGATGGGGTTGCCGCCTCGCGCGCGTACATCATTTATATATTTACGCATGTACCCGCCATAGGTATATACCGTTTCCCGTTCACCCGTCTCTTTGATTACCACCTGCAACGTGTCTTCGCCCACACCGGGGATGCTGGCACGGGCACGTCCCGAGTCGTACGGTCCGTTGTCGTTATGACCGATGGAGATAATCACCCAGTCGCCCGGTCGAATCGCCTGTCGCACGGGGTCCCACAGCTTGTTATAGAACGTGCGGCTGCTCATGCCGCCCAGCGCCTGGTTCTCCACCGTAATCTTCGTCGGGTCGAAGTACTCATGGGCATAGTATCCCCAGCCCCACTGGCCGTTATTGCCGTTGCCCATCGTACCCGTTCGCATCGTTGAGTTGCCTATCAGGAACAGTACCGGATTGTTACCCCTACGACTCGACCCGGGTACTGGCCGTGCCGTCATCGCCTTCGCAATGCTGTCGGGGGTGTTGTCCACCACCCCATTCACGTCTTTCACACCTTGACGGTCGGCCACCTGAGCGGCTACCGACATGGTAGCCATAGCCAGCAGAATACATAGCGTTTTTCGCTTCATCATCATTCGTTTTGAGTTTGTTTTAGTTAATATTTTTGTGCAAACTTACACAATTATTTTGAAAACATTCCGCAAAAATAACATTTTAACACAAAAAGTACGCAATTTATTTTTCCGTTTCATAAAAAATATTTAAATTTGCAGCGCTTAAGCTTATATAAAACAGATCTACTAATTTATCTTTATATGAATACAGACTTTTTAAAGAAGACTGTCATGCCTATGGCACTGATGTGTTCTTTCATGCTGTTCACCCCTCCTTTGACGGGTTTACAGACGGTTTCTGCAGCCGAACAGCAGCAAGGCACCATCACTGGTACGGTAGTTGACAGTCAAGGCGAACCAATCATTGGTGCCAGCGTGGTCATTGTAGGCGGCAAGACTGTTCAGGGAACAGTAACCGACTTTGACGGAAACTTCATGTTGAAAGTGAATCCCGGCACCCAGTTAAAAATCACCTACGTAGGTTACAAGGAGAAGGTCGTCAAGGCCGCTGCCAACATGAAGGTCACCCTTGAGGAAGAGGCTACCATGCTGCAAGGCGTTGAGGTCGTGGCTTATGGTGTACAGAAGAAAGTCACCGTGACCGGTGCTTTGTCATCTGTTAAGTCTGAGGACTTAGTACGCACGCCAGTATCTTCTGTCAACAACGTGTTAGCTGGTCAGCTCTCCGGTGTGACAACTGTGCAGTACTCCGGTGAGCCCGGTAGCGATGCTGCAAGTATCTTCGTTCGTGGTAAAGCCACATGGGTAGATGCCGACCCACTGATTCAGGTGGACGGTGTAGAACGTGAAATGTGGGATATCGACCCCAATGAAATCGAGAGCATTACCGTCCTGAAGGACGCTTCGGCAACTGCAGTATTCGGTGTACGTGGTGCCAACGGTGTTATTCTTATCACGACCAAGCGCGGTCAGGAGGGTAAAGCAAAGATTACTGCTAACGCTACATTCTCAGCCATGACTCCCACCAAGATGGTTGAGCTAGCCAATTCATATGAATATGCAACTTTCTACAACCAGATGCGAGCCAACGATGGCCAGGCTCCTACCTTCTCGGACTATGTCATCAATAAGTTCCGCGATGGTTCTGACCCCATCCGTTTCCCAAGTATGGACTGGGCAGACTACATTATGAAGGATGTCACTCTGCAACAGCAGCACAACGTCAGCATCAGTGGTGGTAACAAAAAAGTCAAATACTTCATCTCTGCAGGTATGTTCACGCAGGACGGTCTGTTTAAACAGTTTGATGCCGACTACGACTTCGGTTACCAGTACCAGCGTTTCAACTATCGCGCCAACGTCGACTTGAATGTTACCAACACTACTTTATTAAGTGTGAATGTATCTGGTAAAGTTGACGACAAGGACTCTCCCCGTACTGGTCAGGGTTCTGGCGGTATGATTAAGGCCATCTACCAGGCAACTCCATTTGTTAGCCCAGGTATTGTTGACGGACGTTATATTGTCAACTCAGCCTCAACTACTGACAACCTGAACTTCGAGCAAAATCCCAGCAACATGTTGCCGTTTGTTGGAAGTTCTCCTATGACTTATTATGCTTATCAACCTGGTGGCTACCATGATAATGCCAACAAGCTGAGTTTTGACCTTATTTTAGACCAGAAGCTCGATTTTATCACCAAAGGTTTGTCAGCAAAGCTAAAAGGTTCTTACAGCAGTTACTTCTCTTCTCGCCGTACCACAACAGCATCGGTGGCCAACTACACACCAATCCTTCCGGCTGACGGTGAGACTATCTTATATCGCAAAAATGCTGAGAGTACGCCTCCTACTTACTCTACAGATATTAGTGGTAAAGGCCGTAACTGGTATTTGGAAGCATCTGTCAACTACAGCCGTGCTTTCGGTCTGCACACCATCTCTGCTTTGGCATTGTACAACCAGAGTAAAGACTACTACATCAGCGGCGGTTATTCCGATATTCCTCGCACATATGTTGGTCTGGTAGGTCGTGTAACTTACGACTGGAACAATCGCTATATTGCAGAGTTCAATATTGGTTACAACGGTTCCGAGAACTTCGCTCCAGGCAAGCGTTTCGGTGTATTCCCTGCAGGATCTGTAGGCTGGGTTATCAGCGAAGAACCGTTCTTCAAGCCTATTAAGAAAGTAGTCAGCTTCTTGAAGCTCCGCGCTTCTTGGGGTCTTGTCGGTAATGACAAGATTGGCGGAAGCCGCTTTATGTACATTCCTGACCCCTACTTCGTCAACACAACAGCTTTGGCAGAACGTATCGGTAAAGACACCAACCCCTATGCTTACGACTTTGGTGTTGAAAATGGCACGGTATCAAAGGGTGCCGTAGAAGCTGCCAAGAACAACCCAGACGTATCATGGGAGACGGCCTTCAAACAGGACTATGGTATCGATATCAACTTCCTTGACGACCGTCTGCGTGGTGTCTTCGACATCTACCGCGAGCATCGTAAGGATATTCTGCTGCAAGACATGACCGCTCCTACTATTCTTGGCTTTACTGTTCCATACAGCAACCTCGGTGAGGTAAAGAGCTGGGGTTGGGAGGCCTCTCTGAACTGGCAGGACAAGATTGGTAAAGATTTCCGTTATTGGGCAAAATTCAATATCTCGCACAACCAGAACGAGATTATTGAGATGAAGGAAGCCCCCCAAGCACACGACTACATGTACCAGCGTGGTAACCGCATTGGTTCCCGTCTGCTCTACCAGTTCTGGAAGTATTACTATGTCGGTGCCGAAGCCGACTACGAGAAAGAGTTTGGAAGCCCATTCCCCACTCAACTTGTTGGAACATTGGAACCTGGTGACGCCGTCTATGTTGACAAGAATAAAGATGGCAAGATTGATGGTAACGATATGTTCCGTGGCAATATGTACACAGACGACCCAGAATACATTGCCGGTTTGACCCTTGGATTCCAGTACAAAAACTGGTCGTTCAACACCCAGATGACGGCAGCATGGAATGTCAGCCGCGTCATCTCTGACGTATTCCGTCGTCCTTTCCAGGCTGCCAGCACCAATACCGATGGTGGTCTGCTGAAGTATCACCTTGATCACACCTGGACTGTGGACAACCCGTCACAAGATGCTGAGTATCCCCGTGCCACATGGCTCAACGGTGACCAGAACTATGCAGAAAGCACCCTTTACGAGAAGGACGCCAAGTACTTCCGCGTCAAGACTATCCAGTTGGCTTACGACTTCAACTTCCCGTTCATGAAGAAGCTCGGTCTTAATCAGTTACAGTTGGCCATCAGTGCTTACAACCTGCTGACTTTCTCACCATACCTCTGGGGTGATCCTGAGACTCGCGCCAGCAACGCTCCCTCATACCCGTTGCAGCGTTCTTATACCGCCAGTATCAAACTCGCATTCTAAAGGTGTGTTAATGGTATAATATAAAAACAGATAACAATATGAAACTACAACATATATTTTACGCCTCAGCCCTCGCATTGGTGTCTGCTGCCGCATTTACAGCATGTACCGATGATATCAAAGTGGGCGACAGCTTTGTTGAAAAAGCTCCGGGCGGAACTGTCACCATCGACACTGTGTTCAATAGTGCCGAATATACCCGCCAGTTCCTCACTGGTATTTACGGCATGCAGTATTACGGACTGCCTTTCTCAAATGCCGCTGGACTGCCTACCAGCCAGAACACCTATTGGGGAAAGCTGGATGCTTTAACTGACTGTTACCAGATACACTGGAATGGTACTGCTATATTCAACGCTTATTATAGCAACACCTTGTCAGCTAATAACGACCCACTCATCTCTTTCCTGAACGACAAGGTATGGGCTGCTGTGCGCCAGGGCTATCTTCTCTTAGAGAATATCGACCGTGTTCCAGGTCTTGAGGATGCAGAGAAGAAGAGTATTATTGCACAGGCTAAATGTCTGATTGCAGCACGCTACTTCGACCTCTTCAGCGTCTATGGTGGTCTTCCTATCATCGACAAAGCATACACAGGTACAGAAGGTGACTACTCCAACCTGAAGCGTGCCACCATCGAAGAAACTGTCAATTTCATGGTTGGACTCCTCGATGCCGCCGCTCCTGACCTCCGCTGGGCATGGGATGGAACAACGACAGACACCGACGCCTATAATAACACAGGACGTTGGACCAAGGCTGGTGCCTTGGCGCTGAAGGCTAAGATTCTTTTGTTCGCTGCTTCCCCACTCTACAATGCCGATCAAGGTTATTATGGTGGTACAACAGAGGCAGAGCAGCAGAAACTGGTATGGTATGGCAATTACGATGCTGCACGTTGGACACGTGCAGAACAGGCTTGCCGCGACTTCTTTACAGCAAATGGCGAGGCTGACCCCACCAGTGCTACGCTGGGTACTGGCGGTGCTTTCTATGAGCTGAATCAAGCTACTGAGAATAGTGCCGACGCCTATCGTCAGGCTTACCGCATGGGTTACATCTATCAGGGCAGCAAGGAAGTCCTTCACTCCACACGTGTAGCCACCATTTACGGTACACAGGGAACTTATGCCTGGTGGAACTGGGTAGGTATTGGCCGCAACTCATATTGTCCTACTGTAGAATATGCAGAAATGTTCCCATGGTCATCTGGTGAGCCTTTCAAGTGGGACGATGTCAATGGAGGTCCAGTTACACCTTCAACAACCATCAAAAATGGTTCTAATCAGACGGTAAAGCCTGAGGGGCAGCTATTCTTCAGTCCTCCCCAGAAGTCTGGCAAGAAGACTATTCAGAAATATGCCATCCGTGACCCACGACTTTATGAAAATGCGATTGTCAACGGACAGCAGATTACGCTTGACTGGACTACAGGTAAGTCCTCTGGCGACATCTATGAGTTGTGGACTGGTGGTAACGATGCTGGTCAGAACATTGCAAAGACCGATGGTACCATTGTCGAACAACTGACATTCAAATTCTCTACCGGTTTCGGTACTATCAAGTACTACCTCGGCGAGGAATATCACCGCAAGTTTATGCACTGGGTTTACCTGAGCTATGACGAAATGCTGCTCATGTGGGCAGAGACATTGGCACAGACCGGCAACCTAACAGCAGCGCTCAACTGCGTCAACAGAGTACGTGCACGTGTTGGCCTCAAGACCATGGAAACATTCGATCCAACACTGACCACAGACAAGGATAAACTGATAGAAGAGATTCTGCGCGAACGTGCCTGCGAACTTGGTATGAGCAACAACCGCTACTACGACATGATTCGCTACAAGCGTTCAGACTGGATGTCTAAGGAGTTGCATGGCTTGAAGATTACCCGTCTGCAGAATGTGATGGGCGAATGGCTTCCCAACTACAATCCATATCTTGGTACTGACAAGGATAACGGCTTAGCAGAACCCGACCACTTCAAATATGAAAAGTTCACGCTACAGAACCGTCGTCGCGTACTTTGGGATAAAGACCCCAACTCTACCGAAGTCAAGAAGTGGTTCCTCTTCCCGTTGCCTATCACCGAGATTAACAAGGGCTATGGAATTATCCAGAATCCCGGTTGGTAATTCTTGAGTGATGAGTTAAGAATTAAGAATTAAGAATTAAGAAAATATGAATAAAAGAAATATATTCATGCTGTCACTGCTTGCAGGCCTGTGCCTGCCGGCAGCAGCACAGCAAGACAGCACCTTCACCAGTCAGACCATTGACGTAGGTGCCGAAAAGACTTTCAGCCGTGAGCAGACGACGGCAGCTGCTTCTGTCATCACTCGCGACAATGTTGACAAGCGCTCTGCCAAGAATATCGGCAACTCTATCATTGGACAAGGTAATGGTCTGATTTCACTCGACGGCACTGGCAGCTATTTTGCCAAGAACCCCACCTTCTACGTCCGGGGCCTCCAGAGTCTCAGCACCAGCACGCCACTTATCTTAGTTGATGGTATAGAACGTGAAATCTCCGTTGTTGCGCCCGAAGACGTGGAAAGCGTCACCATCCTTAAGGATGCTGCAGCTACCGCACTCTATGGCTATAAGGGTATCAATGGTGCAATACTTGTAACAACCAAGCGTGGTAAGTACAACAGCAACGAGATGTCAGTACATTACGATCATCTTATTAACTACCAAGTAGATCGTCCAAAATTCATCTACGGAGCCACTTATGCTTCGGCTATGAACGAGGCTTTGGCTAACGAAGGAAAGGCTGCTCGTTATGATGCCAATGCCATAGCAGCCTTCCAAAGCGGCCAGTATCCTTATCAGTTCCCAAGTGTTGACTGGGTCGACGAGACCTTCCGTCACCATGGTGTCACCAACAAAGTGGGTATAGACTTCAAGGGCGGTGGTGAGCGTTTCCGCTACTACACCTCATTGAACCTTCTTTCTGACAAGGGCTTCATCAAGACGCCGGATGCCAACGACGGTTACTCTACACAAGACAAATATGTACGCGGAAATCTGCGCATCAATCTTGATATCGACCTGACTCCGACTACCTTGCTGAAGGCCAACATCTCTGGTTTGTTGAGCGAAAACTCTCAGCCTGGTAATCAGGCAACCCCATGGGCTAACATTTACAACCTGCCATCAGCCGCATTCCCCATCAAGAGTGAGAAAGACGACTGGGGTGGAAACTCCACCTGGGCAGGAACGGTCAACCCCGTTGCGTTAACGACTGATGCTGCATACTACAAGATTCATGAGCGCGGCCTCTTTGCTGACTTAACCTTGTCTCAGGACTTGTCTGGCTGGGTTAAGGGACTTGGATTCTTCTTGAAGTTAGGTTACGACACCTATAGCACACTCTATGAAGACCATAGTAAAGGCTTCGTCTATGGCAGCTATCCTGTTACAGGCTGGACAAATGGTGTTCCAACACTGGGCGACTATTTCTCCGGCGGTGAACGTACTGAGATGGCTACTGGCGCTCAGACCCGCAGCTTTGCACGCCGCCTGAGCGCTGCCGGTGGTGTCAATTTCGATCGCACTTTCGGTGACCACTATGTCTACAGCCAGCTTAAGTGGGACTACGACTATCAGCACTTCAATGGAGCAAACAATATCATCTATCGTCAAAACTACTCTTGGTGGACACACTATGCCTACAAGCAGAAGTATATTGCCGAACTGGCCATGACCTACAGCGGTTCAAGCCGTCTGGCTCCTGGCACCAAGTGGGCTTTTGCTCCTACCTTCTCGGCCGCTTGGGTCATCTCTAAGGAGAACTTCATGAAAGATATCAAGTGGCTGGACTACTTAAAGCTACGTGCATCTATCGGTAAGCTGAATGCAGACTACCTGCCAGGTGACAATGTATGGACCTACTACACCCAGAGCTATACCGTTAGTGGCGCTTCAGCCTACTATTTCGTCGATGCTACTGCTGCACAGGATATCTATGGTACCACAACGCTGGGCACAATGGCTACCGTTGACCCGACTCATGAGAAAGCGACCAAGTTCAACATTGGTTTTGATGCCACCCTATTCAAGGGATTGAACGTAGAGTTTGACTATTTCTACAATCACCGTTACGACATCTGGTGCTCAGGTGCTGGTGCTTACACTGCCATGATTGGTTTTGGTGCTCCTTATGTCAACCAAGGTGTTGTAAACCAGCATGGTTTCGATGCTTCTATCGACTTCTCGCACAAGTTTGGTGACGTAACTGTCAATGTAGGTGGTAACATGACACTGTCTAAGAGTGAAATTAAAGATATGGCTGAGGAGCCTCGCGCCTACGATAACTTGGTACAGACAGGCAATCCGCTCAATTCTATCTACGGACTCGTTTCCGATGGTCTGTTTACCAGTCAGGCTGAGATTGACGCTGCACCCCGTCAGACCTTCACTACCGTACATCCTGGCGACATCCGCTATAAGGATATCAATGGCGACGGCATTGTTGACGCAAACGATAAAGTTCGCTTAGGCTATAGTGTTACTGCTCCAGAACTGTATTACAGCTTCCACCTCGGTGCTGAATATAAGGGTATCGGTCTCGACATGATGTTCCAGGGTGTAGGCCGTTATTCAGCCGTACTGAACACTCAGGGATACTACTGGGGACTTATCAACAACAGTAGCTTGGCCCAGCAGGTATATGACAACCGCTGGAGTCCGGAGAACAATAATGCCAACGCTACCTTCCCACGTCTGAGCTCTGAGAGCAATGCCAACAACTACCAGACCAGTGATTTCTGGCTGCGCGACCGTTCTTATCTAAAACTTCGCAACATTGAATTGTACTATCATCTGCCCAAATCAGTGCTGAAGTACACAAAGATCATCAATACTGCTAAGGTGTATCTGCGTGGTGTCGACCTCTTCACGTTCGATCATCTCGACGAGGTAGATGCTGCTGCTTATAGCTCGACGACGCCACTCACCCGCAGTATAGCACTCGGTGTTTCCGTGACTCTTTAACCTCCCATAACATAAAAATAAGAAGGATATGAAAATCAAAAATATTCTGAGCCTCACCGCAGTAGCCGTTGCACTTGCCTCATGTGGCGACAAGATGGACTACAAGGAGTACAGCGTCTACGATGAGGATTACATAAAGACGACCTTTGACCGCGCTGCGGGTCTTGTAACATCTGTCTACAACGACCTCGACTCCGACTTCGGTAACTTTGGCGGTGCCCTGCTGGCCTCTGCTACAGACGAGTCTGTATACAGCCATAGTGGCAATGCCATTGAGAAGTTCTATGATGGTGGCTGGAATGCCACTAGCAACAATGATGCCTCAGCATGGACCAAATGCTGGCGTGGTATTAGCTATGCCAACCTCTTCCTCGATAAGTTCAAGGATGAGACGTTCCAGGATTATCTGACTGACCTTGACTACAAACAAGAGCTGGCACAGTACCAGAATCTTCAGTACGAGGCTCGTTTCCTGCGTGCTTACTACTATTTCCGGTTGGTTCGCATGTTCGGTGGCGTTCCTCTGATTACCACCAGTATGGACGCCAATACGGCCAATGTCCAGCCTCGTGTCTCGTCTGACGAAATTTTCCAGTACATCAACTCTGAGTGCGACGCTATTAAGGATGTTATTGTCAAGGACTACAGCCAGTTGGGCAACATGCAGTTAAAGAGCAAAAACGAGACAGGGCGTGCCAATAACCTCGCAGTGCTTGCCCTTAAGGCCCGTGCCGCTCTCTACTATGCCAGCCCCCTGTTCAATCCCACTAACGACAAAGAGCGATGGCACCAGGCTGCTTTGGCAAACAAGGCTCTCATCGATGAGTGTAAGAGCCGTGGCATGAAGTTGACTGCTGACTATGGTAGCTTGTTCCAGAAAGACAACTGGACCAACACTGAGGAGTGTATCTTCGTACGTCGTATCGTATCATCAACCAACACTTTCGAAAAGTACAACTTCCCCATCGGCCTTGAGAATGCAGGAGGCGGCAACTGTCCCACCCACAATCTGGTAGAGGCCTACGAAGACGGTGACATCCGCTTAGAAGCTACTGTCGCAAGAAATGGCGAGCAGTGGCCTAATGCCACGTTGGAAACCTTTGTTGGTGGTGCCAACGGTCAGCCCATCGCTTACGCCACTCCTACGGGTTACTACCTGAAGAAGTATGTCAACAAGAGTTTGACTATCGGTGCAAAGAGCGCTACTACCGAACGCCACCACTGGGTCACCTTCCGCTTGGGTGAGTTCTACCTGAACTATGCTGAAGCCATGCTGAACTACCAAGGTGATGCCTATACTACGGCTACCGATCTTAGCATGACTGCAGCGGCTGCAGTCAATGTAGTTCGCACCCGTGCCAAGCTGGCCAACATCGCTACAGGACTCAGTGCCACTCAGTTTGCCGAGAAACTGGAGAACGAGCGCTTTGTAGAGCTGGCCTTCGAGGGACACCGTTTCTACGACCTGCGCCGCTGGAAGAAGGCTGGCGACATCAAGTATCGCACCATCAAGACCATGTACATCACCAAGAATGATGACGACACGTTTACTGAGACCGTCAAAACCGATGCTACAACGCGTGCTTATTGGGACGATAAGATGTACCTCTTCCCCATTGCCCAGAGTGAAATTCTGAAATCTGGCGGAGCCCTCACTCAGAACCCCGGATGGTGATAAGCCTGTTTGAAACTTGACACTATCATAAATCCCCGCAGCCTCGCCGTTGTGGGGATTTTTCCTTGACGTTTGTTTGGATGTTTCAGAGGTACTGCCGAAGCCACACTGAGAGAGTTGGAAGATTAAACAATAATCGCTACAATAGTGTTAAAAAAACAATATTTGTTGTTTATTTCAAAAATACTTTCTATCTTTGCACCGTACTTTAAACTACTCGTGCGTTAGACTATTAAAACGTTATATATTTTTACAACTAATTACTAATTTTAAAAACAAACATTATGAAGAAAATCTACGTAATGATGACTGCTTTGTTGGCTATGTTTGCCATCAATTCGAATGCAGAGCGTATTCTCTATCAAGAGACATACGAAGTTGGCGGTGTTCCATCAACATGGACTAATGACGGCTGTGTATTAGGGATTGCAACCCCAGAAGGCATGAGCACACTACTCCAGATTAGCAACGGCAATCAAAGAGGTGGAAGAACCGCACATGATTTTTGGGGAAAATCTATCTTCGATGGAGTCACAGAAAGTGAGTATTCTTTGAGTTTTGAAGTAAGATTTGACAATCTTAGTGCGAACCAGTACAATGGAGAAATTGCAGTCTATTCAGACGAGACCGGAAGTTACATGATTAATGGTTCAGTAGAAGGTAAAGGAAAGGTTTGGGCGACTTATGCAGAACAAAAGAATTGTTTGTTCAGCTTGAACCAGACTAAT
>JAEEGL012229151.1_pt1 | contig 17457 bp, 8 predicted proteins | sample 9134231 | NCBI WGS metagenome assembly JAEEGL01 (sample SAMN16246548, study PRJNA631951) | gut metagenome | biome: gut microbiome; feature: rumen; material: fiber-attached | host: Bos | place: Iran: Karaj | collected 2018-10 | reverse complement strand
TTCAAAAATAACAGATTTAATGGATAAAGTTGAAGAAGCAAAAAAAGAATATTTAAATTTACAACAAGCAAAAACATCAATGGAAAGTCAATATAATGAAACAATAAATAATATAACAAAAGATTTAAATGAATATAAATTAAAAGTAAAAGAATTAGAAAATAAATTAGAAATATCACAAAAAGAAAATTCTAAATTTGAAGAATTTACAAAAAATAATCAAATTTATATTAATTCTCTTCAAAATAAAAGTGATAATACTCAAATTGATACTAAATTAATAGAAATGGAAAATAAATTAAAACAATTAACAGAAAATGAAAATGCTGATTTAAAAAAACAATTAAAAGAAAAAGAAGATTTAATAAAAAAACAAAATGATAGAATAAGAAAAGTTGATCAAGAATTAAAAGATTTAAATAATAAAATAGGAAAAGTTCCTGGAGAAATGCAAAAGAGAGATGAAGCAATTGAATATTATAAAAATCAATTAGAACAAAAAGAAAAATTACATAATGAAGAAATAAGACTTTTATCTTCTATTTATCATCAATTATCTTTTAAATGTGCTAAAATAAAAGAACAAAGTAAAAATCCTAAATTAAATTTAAAAGATATTCTCAATTAAATATAACTATAAAAATATTATTTTTTAAATTTTTTTTTAATTTTTAAAAAAAGTTATAATTATGATAATAAAAAGTTATTTTTTATATCATTTAAGGCAAAATAGGTTAAATATAATTTTGTAAAGTTATCTATTGTTTTTGATTTACTCATTTAATATTTAAGATTAATATTTAATCAAATAAATTATCTATTAGTTATTTTTAAACATGAATTTTTGAATTTTCAAATTTTTAAATTAATAAAATTATAAAAGATTGATGAAAAAAAAATTAATCATATTCTTTTTATTTTGAGTTAACTTTGAGAGAATATAAATAATATTTTTAATTGAGATCTATTACAAAGTCTTAATATATTAAATATATTACATATATTTATTCATTTTTTTGAGAACATTATAAAAAATATCAATATTTAAAATATAATATTCCAAAAAATGAAAAATACAAAAAAATAATTTTTTATCTTTAATAGAAAAAAAAATTATAATATTAATAAAGATTTAATAAATAATATTTAAAAATGTCATCTTTATTCATCGGTAACATATCAAACAATGTAAGTGCCTCTGATTTAGAAAATGAATTTTCAAAATATGGTCCATGTAAAATAAATTACAAAGGTGCATTTGCCTTTGCAGAATTTGACAACGAGAAGGATGCAGAAGAAGCAATGGTAAAGTTACAAAAGAAGAGTATGGGTGGTAGAGAATTAAACATAGAATGGAGTAAAAAATCAAAGAAATATGAAGGTTCCCGTCGTCGTTCCTTAAGTCCCCGTGGTAAATGTTACAGTTGTGGTAGAAGTGGTCATTATGCTCGTGATTGTCCAGAACGTAGAAGACGTTCATCATCAAGAAGTTATCGTCATCGTCGTTACAGAAGATCATCATCAAGACCAAGAAGAAGACGTCATTATAGAAAACATTCAAGTTCTTCTTCTTCAAGTAGATCAAGAACACCAAAAAGAAAAAGAAGACATAGTAGTTCAAGAAGAAGTAGTAAAAGTAGTTATAGAAGTAGAAGTTCTAGTTCTAATAGAAGATCTGGTGATAATTCTTTTAGTAGAAGCTCTAAGAGTGATAGGAGTAAAAGCTTATCAAAAAGTGAAAAAAATATTAAGGATGATGGTAAGAAAAATGAAAAAAATATTGATGTTAAAAGAGATGAAAATGAAGAAAATAATAATACTATGTAAGATATATTTTTTTTTTAATTTATTTTTTATTTATTTTATTATTTTTTAGGGGTGAGAATATTAATAATAATGAAATTGGGGGAAATATTAATAATCAAGGGAATGATAATAATGTTGTTAATGAAAAAAATATTGAAGAAAATCAAGAACAGAGTGGGGATGTTGGTAATGAACAGAAAAATGGGGAAGAAGAAAAAAATGATTCTGAAGTAAAAAATGAAGAAGGTAAAAATTAAATTATTTAATAAATAAAATTCTCAACTTATAGTTGAAATTAATTATAAGAATATGACAGTTGAGAAATTAAAAAATGAATTAAAAAATAAAGGAATAACAATACCTAAAAATGCAAAAAAAAATGATTTAATTGAATTATTACAAAAAAACCAATAATAAATAATAATAAGCCTAACCTAAATAATTTAAAATGTGCAAATGATTTTTTTTTTGCTTTGAGTCTCAGAGCCTATCCTTAAAATATATTAATAAATATAAGCCAAAGTGCCTTTCCTTTTTTTGTCCTTGTTCCTTTGTTCATTGGTTCTAAAGTGTTTTGTCCTCCTCCTACGCACTTTTTTTTTATTTTTAATGTTTATTATTTTTTTTTATAAAATTTTTTTCTTATTTTATCATAAGAAAATTAAGTAAAGCGTAGTTAATGAGGTTTTATATACTCAATTAAATATGCTTTTTCTATTGATTATTTTACTTATATTCATTTTTATTTTTTGATTTTTTATTTCCATTCATTAATAATTTTAAATTTTTTGATTTTAATTCTTGTCTTATTATATTTTTTTCATTTTTTAGGCTTTCATATTTAAAAAATTATTTTTTTAATTTAATAATAGATTAATTAAAATAAAGAATTAAAATATGAATAATGAAGGGAAATCTGAAAACATTAAGTTTAATTCTATAATGAGTAGAATTCAAATGTTTGAAAAAAATACTTCTTCTACTAATAATAATATAAAGAAAGAACCAATAAAAGTTAAAAAAGATGAACCAAAAAAAGAAGAAAATAAAATTGAACAAAAGCCAAAAATAGAAAATATAAAAAATGAAGAAGTAAAAATTGAACAAAAACCAAAAATAGAAAATATAAAAAATGAAGAACTAAAAGTTGAAAAACCAAAAATAGAAGAAAAAAAAATTGATGAAGCAAAAATAGAAGAAAAAAATACTAATGAACCAAAAAAAGAAGAACTAAATGTTGAAAAACCAAAATTAGAAGAAAAAAAAATTGATGAACCAAAAATAGAAGAAAAAAAATCAAATGAATTAAAAATAGAAGAAAAAAAAATTGATGAACCAAAAATAGAAGAAAAAATAATTGATAAACCAAAAATAGAAGAAAAAATAATTAATGAACCCAAAATAGAAGAAAATAAAATTAATGAACCAAAAATAGAAGAAAATAATACTAATGAACCAAAAATAGAAGAAAAAAAAACTAATGAACCACCAAAATTCCAACATTTAAATAGTATTCAACAAAAAATAGAACAATTAAAACTGCAATCAAAAGTAAATCAACAAAAAACAGAACCAATGAAATTTCCTCAACGTAAATTTGACCAAAATAAATTAGAACAAATCAAATTATTCGAATCAAAAATTGAAATAGATCCAAAAAAAATAGAAAATAAAAAAATAGAAATAAATGAACCTCAAAAAATTGAACAACCTATATTAGAAGAAATAAAAAAAGAAGAAATAAAAAAAGAAGAATTAAAGAAAGAAGAAATAAAAAAAGAAGAATTAAAGAAAGAAGAATTAAAGAAAGAAGAATTAAAGAAAGAAGAAATAAAAAAAGTAGAATTAAAGAAAGAAGAAATAAAAAAAGAAGAAATAACAAAAGAAGAAATAAAAAAAGAAGAACCAAATCAAAATATCCTATCTCAATCTCAAAAAATAAAAGAAATAAAATCATTTGAAAAACAAACATCAACACCAATTCCTCAAATCAAAAATCAAGAAACCCTAAATTTATATCATTCAAGCACCTTTACAAATCAACCAATCCAAAAATTAAATAACCAACAACCATTAAATAATAATAACAATACCAACGACATATTTTTAAATCCAATAGAAATACCAGAAGAAGTAAAAAACGAATCATTCTGTGAGGGTTTTTTTATAACATCCTTTCCAAAAGAAGATGGTAAAATAGAAGAAAATTCAGATTCTTACAAAGCAGATTGTGGTCATAAAGACTGTTCATCATTACCAGCAATGCAGCCAGAAATAATTTATCGTTACCCTGAAAAAGATACTAAAGATTTAGAAATTAATAATTTAGCTGCTTCAATTTGTTTTCCAAGTGGTATTAAAATATGTTATGAAGAAGATACTAATCCTATTACAGTTAAAAATTATTATAGTTCAATTACTAATCAAACTGGAGATAGATTTTATATTGTTACTTATCATTTTTATATTAGAATGATGAATAGTAATTTTGTTCAACAATATAAAATTCATCCTATTAGATTTCAAACTATGAAATTTTGCAATGAATATTATGAATCTATTGAAACTGATCAAAAATTACAAGAAGAAATACAAGTTAAATTAGAAAAATATAGTGAGTTGAATTTTAGAGAAATTGTTAATATTCCTTTTTGCCTTTGTTTAATATCAAGATATCCTTTTTTTAATCAAATGGAAAAGTGTTTAGAATCAATTAAATCTGTTATTTCTATTTATAATTCAAGTGGTGATGATTTACATAATTTAATTAAATATTTAGTTAAAGAAATACCTTTTCCTAAAAAACATATTAAAATTGAATTTCCACTTCCTTTTATTCCAAATATGAATGAAATAATTAATCCTTATTTAGAAGATTTAATTTTAATTGGACCAAATCCTTCTTGTTTATTTAATCATTTTTCAGTTGAAAATATCATTTTAATTTTTAGATTAATTATTTTCGAACAAAAAATATTATTTGTTGATTCTGAATTACAAAGATTAGGAGAAGTTACTAATGCATTTATTTCAATGATTTATCCTTTTCAATGGATTCATACTTTTATTCCAATTATGTCTGCTCAAATGTTAAAATATTTACAAGCATTTCTTCCTTTTATTAATGGAATTCATGTTAATCTTTATGAATATGCAAAAGATATTTTAGATGAAGCTGAAGAAGGTGTTTATATTGTTCATACTTTAAATAATACTATTGATATTAATTGGGATAAATCTTCTAAAAAAGTTAAAATTACTAAAAAAATAAATGAAAATATTCCTATGTTACCTAAACATATTGAAAAAGAATTATATAATCAATTATATAATATTAAAACTTTATATGAAAAAGGTAAGAAAGATAATAAATATAAAAAAAATACAAATATTTTAATTTATAATTTAATTATGCAAATTTTTGTTGAAATGTTTTATGATTATAGAAATTATTTAACAGTTATTGAAGATTATCCTTTATTTAATACAAATTCATTACTTAATTCAAGACCTAAAGCAGATGAAAAATTTTATAAAGAATTAACTGAAACACAAATATTTCAATTATTTATTCAAAATTCAATAAAAAAAAATAGTAATAGTTATTTTATAGAAAGAACAAAATTATATTCTGAATTGAAAGAAAAGGAAAGATATATAAATGAAAAAATGACAGGTGAATTTATTAAAGCATGTGCAAAATTGAAAGAAATAGAAAAAATATATTCAATAAAACCATATTTCTTAAAATCAAAAGAACAATTTTCCACATTAGAAGAATTAAAAAATATATTACAATCAACATATTCTTTAAATTCAGATTTTTGTAATAAAAAAGGAATAACAAAAGAAGATAAAAGATTAATAGGACAAGCAATAAAATTTGAATATGAAGATAATAAAAATTCATATAATTATTATCATATTCCAAATACACCTATAAATGTCAATACAAAAAGTCAAGGTAAAAGTCAGATTACAGCAAAAGCTTTATTATTTGAAAAAAGAGAATTATTAAATAAAGAAAAAAAAAATTCTTGTATTAGAATTAATGGTAAAAAGCCAGAATGGATATTAACAGATATTGAGAAAGATGATATTAAAGATAATATAAAAGATATTTTAACACGTGTTTTAAAATGTGAAGAAATAAATGAAAATGAAGATAAAAAACAATTAATTAATTGTATTGAAAGTTCATTTGGTAGAAATTTTTTTATAGATATTTTATATCAAAAGAATATTTCAGAAAAAACAAAAAAAGTAATAAATAAAAGTTCTTTTACATTATTAACAACTGTAATATATAATGCTATATTATCAATATTAAAATTAGATGAAAATATAGAAAATATATCAAGTGTTATATTATTAATTAAATCATCTGAATTATATTATTTAGATGATAAAAAAGAAAATTTATTAATAGATAGTTTATATCCTAAATTAAAAGGAATTAATTTATTAACCAAAATGATATTTTGGGAAGAATGGTATAATATAAGTGTAAAAGAAGAACCATCATTTAAAAGAAATGATCCTTCAAGTGAGGATATTATTATTAAAATTTTAATACATATTGTTAACATTATGTTAAATTCAAAAATACAAAAAGATATTATATTCAATAATGCAACAACACTTTCTAATATAATTAAAAATGAAAATAATTTAACTCAATTTAAGAAAACATTAACACAATTATTAAAGAATAATTAAATAAAAAATGAAATTAAAATATTTTAATAATAAAAAAAATTTTTAAAATTAAAAGTTTCTTCAAAATTATTTTTTTAAATAAATACTTTTATAAAATTAAAAGATGTTACAAGATTTATCTACAACTTGTTCTTGTTGAGTTGTATTAGAAGCACTTTTAATAGGATTTTTTAAACAATAATCTAAAATTTTTAAAAAAATTTCTTCAACACTATTATTATCATCTAAATTCATAGTATTATATTCATAAGTTAATTGATTTTCATCAAATTTTCCGCAAATATCACTTTTATTTAAAACTGGATTTGAAAAATCATTTGTTTCTAAAGCAACAACATAAATTTTTTTTGAAGTATTACAATATTCTCTAAAATAAACAATCATATCATTAAATAATTGAGTTGATTCTTCTTTTTCAGTATCAATAAACATTATATAACAATTTACATCTTTTATTCCTGGATATTCTTTTTGAAGATCTAATATTGAATATATCATTATTTTTGTTTGTTTATTTGTTCCTGGTAATTCTGTTTGAAACGCATATGCATGTTTACTTTGTTTTAATATTGAATGAGTATGTTTTGATAAAAATATGTTTATTATTTCGTTTGGAGTGTCTGTTGTATCATTTGTTGAAAATGCTACCAATTGAAGTTTTTCATCACTTGACATTTTTTTATATTTTTAAATGATTTTTCTTTTTTAAATTTATTTTTTAATATATTTTTATTTTTTGAATTATGAATTTATGTTGGTTTTATATTTAGAAAATTATTAATATTTTTTTTATTTAAGTAAATAAATAAAAATTATTTTTATAAATTAAATTCAAAAAATTAAATTTATATTAAAAATTAAATAATTATAATATTTTATGTATATTAAAATATTTATTTTTTTGAAAAATTTTTTGCACGAGCATCAATAACATCTTCTAAAGTATTAGCAGGCATTATCGTTATATTTTCATTATTTATATTATTTTTTCTAAGAGAATTCGATGTATTAGAACGAGGTAATATATTTTTTTGAATTGGAATATTTACTTTAGTAAATTTCATATTAAAATCTTGTTTCTTTTTATTTTCATATTTTTTAACATCTTCTTTAACTTTATTTAAATATTTATCTTTAGGTATTTTTATTTCATTATTAAATCCTTGAAACATTATTTGTGAATTATCTTTTTCTTTATAAAAATCTTGTTTCATTATATCTTGTTTTATATTAATTGTTGATTTATTTTTTGTGAGAAGATTTATTTCTTCATTTTTATCTAAACCAAAAAAATTAAATTTATATTTATCATTATAATTTATATTATCTTCTTTAACATCAAAAATACTTTTATATGATTTTTGATATTTAATTCCATTTACTTTCTTATTATTATTTTTAGGAATTGAAAATGATGAATTAGAATTTGTGTTATTTATAATATTTTTTTTTTGTTCAATAACTTTAGTTTTTATATTATTCATTTTAATATTATTTAAATGATTATCATATTTTATTTTATTTATTTGTGGATTTTCATGATTGATATTATTAGATTCTAATAAAAAATCAGTATCTTGTGTATTTATTCTTTTATGAAATTCTTTTTTCTTTTTTAAAATATTATCTTTATTTATTTTATAATTGTTTAATTGATTTTTTATTTGAATTAATGAAGATAAAGATGCATTTTGATTTTGATTTTTAATTTTTAAAAATTGTATAAAATCATCAATTTCATTTATTTCAGGAATATTATTATTATTATTGTCAGGATTTTTAGGAATAAAATTTGGTTCCATAATATCATTATTATCATTATTAATATTTTTTTTCTTAATATTAATTCCATTATTTATAAAATCTTCTTTAAGTAAAAATCTTTCTGAAGGAGTTAATGGAGCAATTGTATTTGAATTTGTATAATTATTATTGTTTACTGTATTCTTTGATATTGTTGATTGATTTATTTTTGAATTTGATATTTCATTTTGAATTTTTTGAATTGAACTTAACATTGATATGTTTTTATTATTTGATTCATCTATATTATTTTTTATATTATTTTCATTATTTTTTAAATTTGGTGATTCTTTTATTGAAAAATTGATTTTATTTATTTTTAATGGTATTATTTTTTTAATATTTAATGATGAATAATTTATTATTTGAGGTGAAATTTTAAGTTTTTTTTCATTAAATTTATTTTCATTTACTTCATTTTTTTCATTTGTTTTATTTTTATATTTCTCTTTTTCTTTTTCATTTGAATTACTTGTTTCGTTTTTATTTTCTGAAATTAAATTTTTAACTGTTAAAACATTTAATTTATTATTTTTGTCTTGATTTAGATTTCTTTTTCTTTCTAAAGATTTGTTTGTATTATTATCTATTTGTTCATTTTTAATATTTGTATTAAATGAACCTGTTTGTTGTTCTGATACAAAAAAATTATCAACATTATTTAATACATTTCTTAAATTTTTCTTATTTTTTTGAAATATTTGTTCTTCTTCATCTTTATTATTATTAATTATTTCCTTTTCATTTTTTTTCTTTTTATTATCAATAAAATCTTTATTTTTATTTTCATTATTTTTATTATTAATTTCATTTTTATTAATTTCTTTTTTATTAAAATCATTTTTATTATTTTCATTTTTATTAATTTCTTTTTTATTAATTTCATTTTTTTTATTTTCATTTTTCTTATTTTCATTTTTCTTAATTTCATTTTTACTAATTTCATTTTTCTTATTTTCATTTTTCTTAATTTCATTTTTACTAATTTCATTTTTCTTGTTTTCATTTTTCTTAATTTCATTTTTACTAATTTCATTTTTCTTGTTTTCATTTTTCTTAATTTCATTTTTATTATTTTCATTTTTATTAATTTCATTTTTAATTTCATTTTTATTATCATTTTTAATTTCATTTTTATTATTTTCATTTTTATTAATTTCATTTTTAATTTCATTTTTATTATTTTCATTTTTATTAATTTCATTTTTAATTTCATTTTTATTATTTTCATTTTTATTAATTTCATTTTTATTATTTTCATTTTTATTAATTTCATTTTTATTAATTTCATTTTTATTTTCATTTTTCTTGTTTTCATTTTTATTATTTTCATTTTTATTATTTTCATTTTTATTAATTTCATTTTTATTTATTTCATTTTTATTATTTTCATTTTTATTATTTTCAATTTTAAAAACTTCAGTAATATCATTATCATTATTATTTTCAAAATTTTGAGAATCAATATTATCAAAATTTTTATTATCTAAGTTTTCAGAATTATTTATATCAAAATTTTCACTTTCTTGTTGATTTAAATCATTATTTTCAATTAATAAACCATCATTATCAATTTCAACTTCAATAGTTTGTTTATTTTTTTCATCATCATCATCAATTAATTTTAAATTATCATTAATTTTCATATCTTCTTTATTATTAAAACTTTTCTTCATTTGTAAAGTTTGAAGACTTTCTTCATTTTCATTTTCTTCTTCTTTAATAATTGAATTTTTAAAAAGATTCATTTTTGAATTATCTTTTAACGCTTCATCAAATACTCTAACTCTTTCTTCATCATAACCTTCATTTTCATTATTATTACTTGAATTAGTTGGAATTGGACTATCTTTATTTTCAGTATTATGATTTCTTGATTTTTTATATTCATCATTATTATTATTTGAATTTATAGAATCGGTATTTAATTGATTTAAATTTTCTGAATTATTATCATCATCATTTTTTTCTTCTTCATTTATTATATTTATATCATAATTTTCTATTATTTCACTTTCTGCATTATTTGTTTCAAAATTATCATTAATTAAATTTATATTTTGATTTATATTTTCTTTATTATTAAATGGTATATTTTCTTTATTATTTAATATTAAACTTTCTTTACCTGAAAAATTATTATTATTTCCTATATTATTATTATTATTATTTTCTTCTTTTTTATTATTTTGTTTATTTGTATCAAAATAATCTGTATTTTTACTATTAAAAATAGAATCATTTGAAACAATTGAAAATTTATCTGATTGTTTCATATTAATTGGTGAATTTTCTTTATTTATATTAATATTATTTTTTATTTTTTGAAAATTATCAGAACCTGAAAGTGAATATAAATCTTCATCATTATATCTTTTATTATATTTATTTTCATTTTCTATAGTTTTTTCATTATTAATACTATATACTACAACTTTTGAATTTTGTAAAGTGACTGAACCATCTATATTTCTATTATCATTTTGATTTTTTTTATTTGATAAATGAATTTCTTTTGAATATTCATGTATATTATTATTATTTTCTTTTTGTTTATTTTTTTTTGGTTCAAATTTATATTTTTTATTCTCTTTTGTATTATTATTTTTTGTATCTAATTCTTGACTATTTTCTATATTTCTATTTATTTCTGTAGATAATTTTTCTAATTTTTCTATTATTTTTGAATTTATATTTTCATCTTTTTCTTCATCATCTTCATCATTAATATTATTTTCAATTTGAAAATTTTGAATATCAATTTGTTTTTGATTATTATTTCTCTTTTTATGTTCTTTAACTGGATTTTTAATATTAGAAATTTTATTATAATTTTTTTTATTATGTTTTTCTTTATTCTTTTTATCATCTTCATCATCTTCAATATTAAGTACTAATTTTTCAATTTCTTTTTTTTTTTTTTTTCCTTTAATCTTCCCAATCATTGTTAAAGGTTTATTATTATCAATAAAACTTTGACTTTTTAACTTTTTTTTACTAGGATTACTATAAAAAGAATTTCCAGGACTATTTATATTTAAACTCTTATTATTATAATTATTACTATAACTTAAATTTCTTCCTTTACTAAAAGGAATATCAGTTGGATTATAATTTAAACGTTCTAAATAAATTTCTTTATAAGAAGTTTTATTTCTTATTCTTTTTATAGTTCCATCACCGCATTGAATAAAAGATAAAGAATGATTACTTGATGAATTTAATGAATGTGGTTCTGTATTAGTTCTTAATTTTCTCATATTGGAAATATTTTTTATTATTTTTATCCTATCAATTCCTTCCATATTTTTATTTTAAAAAAATTCAAAAAAAATAAATAAAAAAAATAAAAAATAAATATTTTCATATATTTAATAAAATACCCCTATAAAAATAATCAAAAACAATAATAAAAATTTAATGTTCTCAAACCCAAATTTCAAATTCATTTTATCCTCCTTAGGAATAATAGGTCTAAACACATTTTTAACCTATATCCACGCTCCAAATATTCCTTTAATAATATCAGGACTTCAATCAGATCCATTTATAAGAAGTAGAAATTGCATTCCATTAAACAATGAAAAAATATCAATTTTTTCAGGAAATGCAAATATTCAATTATCAGAAAAAGTAGCAAAACACTTAGGATTAACATTATCAGGTAGTTTATCAACACATTATGCAGATGGAGAATGCAATATAAGATTATTAGAAAGTGTAAGAGGAAAAGACTGTTACATAATTCAACCAACATCAACACCAGTAAATGAAAATTTAATGGAATTATTATTAACAATTGGTACAATGAGGAGAGCAAATGCAAAAAGAATTACTGCAGTTATACCTTATTATGGTTATGCTAGATCTGATAGAATAGAAAAAAAACTTACTCCAATTTCAGCTGCTGATGTTGCTAAATTATTAGAAGCTGTTGGTGTTGATAGATGTATGTGTGTTGATTTACATTGTCATCAAATTCAAGGATTTTTTGAACCAAGTATTGCTGTTGATAATTTAGAAGCAGTTCCTCTTATGGTTAATTATTTAATTAAAAAAAAAATGGTTAAGGATTATAATAAATTAATGATTGTTTCTCCTGATCATGGTGGTGTTTATCGTGCTAAAGCTTTTGCTCAGTTACTTATGAAAAAAACTAATGCTAAAAATATTGGAACTACTATGATTATTAAACAAAGACCAAGACCTAATGAAGTTAGTAGAATGGATTTAGTTGGTGATGTTAAAGGAAATGATTGTATTATTGTTGATGATATGATTGATACTGGAACTACACTTTGTTTAGCTGCTAAATGCTTAAAAGATAATGGTGCTGAGAATGTTTATTGTTTTGCTACTCATGGATTGTTTAATGGTATGGCAATTGAAAAAATTCAAAATAGTGTTTTAAATAAAGTTATTGTTACTGATACTATTCCTCCTCCTAAAACTAAATATAGTGAAAAGATTAAAAGAATTTCTGTTTCTTTATTAATTTCTGAAGCTATTAGAAGAATTCAAAATAATGAATCTTTAACTGAATTATATGAATAAATTATTATTCGATAATATTGTATTGTTATTAAGAAAAAAATATGTTTTTTTTCTTATATGAAGGTTAATAAAAGGAAATTAATTCTTAAAAATATGTTTAAATTATTTTATTAAGGATATTATATATTTTAATTATATATATATTTTTATTTTATATGTAAAAATATAAGAGGTTTAATTTATTTAAAAATAAATTATTATTATATTTAAAATTATATATTTAAAATCAATGAGTGATGATGATGATATTCCAGATTTAGAAGATTTTTCAGAACAATTAGGAAAAATAAGAAAAAATAGAGGAGATAATAATGATCATATACCTTCAGAAATAAAAGTAAATGTTGTAAATGATAATAATCCTAAAAATAATAATCCAAATCCAAATAAAGTAAATATCCCAATAACAACAATCCCAGAAGATAAAAAACCAGAACCACAAAAAATAGAAATTAAGCCAAAACAAGAAGAAAAAAAACCAAAAAACGATGATGATGACTTTGGAAAAGGTTTCAGAAGAGGATTTTTTCGTCGTCAAAATAAAGGAACTCAAAAAAAAGAACCAGAAAAAAAAAAATCTCCTCCAAAACAAAACCAAAATACTGAAAAAAAATCTGAATCTCAAATAGAAGATTTAACACATATAAAATCAGCACCAGGAACAACAACAAAAACAAATACAATGAATTCATTTACAGCAGATTTAAAAGAAAATGAAAAAAATTCATCAACTAATAATTCATTATTAAATAATATAGTAAATAATAAGCAAGAATGGTTAAATCAAGAATTATTAATGAAAATAACTCAAAAACCAAATTTAATGAAAGCTTTTATGGATCCAAGATTTACAACAGTAATTCAAGAAATGCAAAATAATCCACAAGAATGTATGAGAAAATATGGTAATAATCCTGAATTTTCTAATTTTATAAAAGAATTTTCTTCAATTATGGGAGAACATTTTAATAAATTAGCTAAAAATCCAATGAGTAGTAATCCTAATTATTATAATGATGATGTTCAAAGTATTATTAATGATCCTAAAATTAAACCTATTTTAGATAGGTTACAAATTGAAGGGAAGATTGATATTCAGGAAATACAAAGTGATCCTTATATTGCTAGTAAGTTTAAGGTACTTATTGATAAAGGGATTTTAAATATTAAAAAAATGGATTAAATAATATTTTTTTTTTTTCGTTTTTTTTTTGAGTTTTTATTTATAATAATGAGGTGATGATATAATTTTAATAATTTTGTATTTTTATATAAAGTATTTAATGTTTTTATTTTATTATATTAATTTTTCATCTTTTGATTAAATAAATAACTATAATATAAAAAGAACTAGTTTATGCATCTTAAATTGGTTCTTTTGAAATTAGATGAAATAAAGAGTATAATATTGTTCAGAAAAGAATTATTATTAATAGGAAAGGAAAAGTTAAAATTTTATTTCTTAACATTCTAGGAAGTTTAATTAGAAATTTTAAAGAAAAATATTATTTCAAATAATATTCACATTTTGTATAAATAAATAATTAATAATTTAGTCTCACTTAATATTTTTCTTAAATCTCGATTAAATATATTATAATTAATGAAATGAGAAAAAATAAAATTAATTCCATTTTTAATTTTTATTAATTTTGATGGAGAATGATAGTTATAATCAAAATTCACTTAATTATATTCAAAGTATTGATAAATCAAATAAATATTATTTACCATCAAATAATACATCAAGTTTAAATCAATTAAATTCAACTTCAATTACAGGGAACAATTTAAAAAAAAACAATTTTTTATTAAAAAATAAAAGTAGTATATTTGGTTCTTTTTATCAAAAAGAAGAAATAAGAAAAAAAAGAAATTTAAAAAAATTATCCATATTAAAAAGGAATTTTGATAAAGATATAATAAATAAATATGGTTCAAAGAGTTTACAAAAACACTTAAAAAAAAAAATTGATTCATTTGAACAAAAAAAAATGATGAATCCTCAATATTTAGTAAAATTATTAGAAGATGTTGAAAAAAACACTCCAGAAGGACAAACAATTCAAAAAATAAATAAAATCCATTTTATTGTTTCAATATTTCTTATAATTAGTTTACTTTTTGGTTTTATTGATAATATTTTAAATAAAGAATTCTCATATAAATATTTAAAAAAATCATTATCGGAGGATAATAATTATATTCATGCATTGAATCAATTAAAAAATAGAAAATTAACTATTTATGAAAATTTTTGTAGAATAATTTCAATAATAACAGCAATTTCAATGACTTCTTTATTATTAATCAAAGAATATTTTATTCAAAAATATCAAATTGTAATTCAAAGTGCAAGAAAAAGATTAATAATAGGGATAATATGTTCATTATGTTTTCCTCCAAAAATAAATCCTATATATATTATTCATCAACAATTTTGTATCTTTCCTTTATTTTTAGTTGATATATATTTTTTATTAAATATATCTAAAATATATATTATTAATCTTTTAAATATTGGTTATACAAAATATGGGACATTATTAACTCAATCAATTTGTAAAAATTTTTCTGTTAAACCTGGTTATTTTTTTTCAATCAGAGCAAGATTAATGGATAATCCTTTTTTATATAGTATATTTATATTAATATTAATTATAACTATTGTTGTTTTTTTATTAAGAAGTTTTGAATTTGGAAGTTATTTAATTTATAAATCAAGGGATGAAAATAAAGAATTAAATTTTTTATCTCCTTTAAATGTTATTTGGTTAATAAGTATAATGTCTTTTGGAATTTCTTTTGGTGATTATTATCCTAAAAATCTAATTACTACATCAATTTGTTTTTTATCAATTATTATATTGTATATAATTGCTGGATTTCTTCTTAATAATTTAATGAAATATACAATTATGAGTGAATCTGAAAGAAAAGTATTTATAAAAATGACAAAATTATATTCCGAAGAAAATATAGAATATAAAGCTGCATATGTAATACTTCAATTTTTAAAATTAAGAAGAGATAAATTATTATTAAATATTCAAGAAAATCAATATTTAAGAGTTTCTTATTGTAAAAAAGTATCTATTAATATTTTAATACTTAATAGACATATTAAAAATTTTAAAAATAATGATAAAGTTGCTGATGTATTCACAATTCCTGTAGATGATTTATTAATAACATTAGAAAATAAAATACATGAAAATTTATTAAATTTTGAAAAATCATTTGATAAATTAGAAAGTATTCAAAATGATTTAGAAGAATTACAACAATTACAATTATTAATTAATTCTAATATAAAAGATAATATAAATGAACAAAAGAATATAGGAAAATATATGGTTGAAATTAATAATATAGGAATGATTGAAAAATTAAAAACTAAAATATTTAAAAAAAAAAAATTTATGCGTATGTCAGAAGAATTATCTTTAAATGATGCAAATTTAATAAAACATGTTTCTGAATCATTAAATTCAAGTATATTAAAAAATAGAAAAAAATTTAAAAAGAATTTTCAGCAAAAAAAAAGGAAAAAAAATCATGCAATAGTTATTACAAAAATTACAGAAAATGAAATAGAAGATGAAAATATATTTTCAAATCAAAATAATAGTAAATTATTAAATCCAAATGAATTTTTTATAAGACATAAAACTAATAAAGAAAATTCAACTTCATCAAAAAATATAATTAATCCATATTATAACTCAACTATTAATAAAGGAATTACAGAAATTAATCTTCATAAATATTTTTTTCAAAATGATGTTAAAAATGAATAATCTATTTTAAAATAATATCTTTGGTAAATAATGATATATAAAAAAAATGGAAATATATTCGTATAATATTTTATAAATAACATATTCTTCTTTAATATTATAAAAATTATACATAGAAATTAAATATTTAAATTAAAAAAAAAATAACTCTTCTAGTTTTTAAATTAATAATAATATATATACAATTAATAAAATAAAAATTGATACTATTTATGAACAAATCAACAAATAATAATATTTCCTAAATTTTTATTTACAACATATATCGAAGATATGCTTTATAGAAAATTTAGAAAATTTAATTTTTTTCTTTCTTCTTTTTGATAATATCATCTACATAATTCTTACCTTTTTCATAAATAATTTTTTTTACTTTAACAAATTTTTTAAAAACGCTCAATCTAGGTCTTCCCTTAACCTTTTTTAACTCCTTTTTAATTTCAGGAGTAATATTTTCATTTAATTCCATAAAAAAATTTTTATAAGAAAAATTATTTTTATCATTATTATTTTTTTCATTTTCAAATTGATTTAAATTATGAGAAAATTGACATCTATTACCATACATACAAAAACCTTTATCAAAAAAATTAACACATGGCCTTTTTTTATAACCACTTTTTTTACATTGATTTTCTCTTAAATTTTCTTTTCCATGTGCAAAAATACAAGCATCACCAAATTTACATCTTCCATTTATTTCAAAAAATTTACATAATTCTGTTCTAAATTTCATTTGATTTTCTTTTTCTGTTTTTTCTTCTTCTTCTTTTTT
>JAEEGL011519165.1_pt1 | contig 17457 bp, 15 predicted proteins | sample 9134231 | NCBI WGS metagenome assembly JAEEGL01 (sample SAMN16246548, study PRJNA631951) | gut metagenome | biome: gut microbiome; feature: rumen; material: fiber-attached | host: Bos | place: Iran: Karaj | collected 2018-10 | reverse complement strand
TACTCATCAACATAGCTGTTGATCAGCTTAACTATTTCCTGAGATTCAGAGATATTGTAAGCATCTCCTCTTGGACCTGATGGACGTCTGTCATCTGAGTCAGGTCTAACTCTCGAATCGCTTCCATCATCAGTCTCACGTCCGGGTCTCTGTCTGTCAGAAGCAGTGGAATCTGGATCAATATCAACTCCATGCACACCTGCATGTGTAGATATCACAACCAGTTCACCATTATAATTCTCCGAAACCTTCTTCAGTGCATTATCAAGATATTCATAAACCGTACCGGAAAGCTCAGCATTTCCATACCTAAGCTTGGTAGCATCTGATGGTTGGCCATTAGTTGATCCCAGATAAGCCCCCTTCGAACCCATATCTTCATAATTGACACCGATTACAACAAGTCCGGCATCAGGATCTATATTACTGCTGCTTTCAGCATTCTTCTTATAATCATCACTTCGTGTATCAAATATGATACCCGTTCCTGATATACCTGCAGCCACATCATAATAGTCTTCATCAACCATTCCCAGTCCGGCCTTCTTGTTGGCATTGGTAAATCCGGTAGCATAACCATTATCATGATTTCCGGATACCCATACAGTATCAATACCGCCCAGCTGAAGAGCAATTCTGTTGATCATTGTTTCAATTACTATATTGATATTAGTCTCAATAAAGCCGGCATAGTGGCTATTGTTGAAATCTCCTGTTGCGATTATCAGAGAAGGTATATATCCATCATTTCTGTTCATTACCTCCTCAACGGAGCTTCCTACATTATTCCACTTCTCATGGAGGTCGGAAAATGTAACGAGGGAATTCGCTTCTACTCCCTTAGTGATTATGAAATTAGTTGTATAGGACTCTGACTCATGCCCATTCGGAGTAACCGCTTTACAGCAGACAGAATAAACACCATAAGGCTTTCCGACCAATTCATTGATGGTAACTGACAGGCTGTGTTCTTCTTTGCCTGAAACAGCTATCGGATCACCATATGCTTCACCCTCTACATACCACTGGAATGTGATATCATTCTCTGTACTTACCTCAGGAAGCTTGGCAGACACAGTATAAGTAGGAGCATCGTAATCCGTGCCGTATATTACATAGTGTATAAGCTCCGGCTGTTTCACAAAAACAGGAGCCTCAGCATCTACTTTAGATCTTCCATCCGGTCTACTTGGCCTGTCACCATCTGCGTTATATACATCATCAGTGATCTCATCCAGCTGTGCATCAGTGGCAGTGGCATCAGTCGGAGTAGAAATACCAGACTCTGTTCCGGAAGCAACCTCGTCAGCATTTACCTTATAGCTTAAGGACGCACTAATAACAGCGCTGATCAAAACAGCGATCATGACGGAATATAGATTACGTTTTTTATTACTGTTCTTCATAAACACTCCAATCAATTCCAGATTAACTACTACTTACAATCCCCTGATACTCTTCATTAACAGATTCATATCCCGGAAGGATTTCATCAGTCAACTTTGAAAACGGATAAATCTTATAATTCTTCTTTTCTGTTTCGTTTGAAAATACATAGGACAGCTCTGTTTGAGGACTTTCAATAATAATCGATACATTTCCATCCTCATCAAATGATTTCCTAATAACAACCCTCACCATCAATCCGATTTTCACACTATTACTAGACACACTATTCTGATCAGACAAGAAGTTGCCCAGTGAATAGATCACAAGTGACTTTCCATCGTTTATGTACTTAACCGGACCGACTACATGAGTATGTGAACCAATGATAAGCTGCACACCCTGGTCTGACAGGAATTTTCCTATCCTGGCCTGGTCGTCATCAATGCCTGAATAATATTCCGTGCCCCAGTGCATCGCCACTATGATCAGGTCGCACTTGTCTCTTACCTTGGCTATATCTGCAGCTGCCTTTTCGTCGGAATATACATTATTTAAATATTCCTTCCCCTCTGGAGTTTCCAGTTCATTCGTCCATGTGGTATAAGCGAAGAAGGCAAATCTGATTCCGTTCTTTTCATATATCCTTGAGGTCTCTTCCTCCCTTTCCTCAGCCGAGATCCACTGGCCAGTATATATCACCTTATCGCCATGCTTCTTCCAATAATTAACCGAGCTTACCACTCCGGCCTCGTCCTTATCCATGGTATGATTGTTGGCCAGAGCCACCATATTAAAGCCCGCATCAATAAATGCATCCCCTACTTCACTTGGAGAATTAAATCTGGGATATCCGGAAAGTCCCAGCTCGACACCGCCTAACAAAGTCTCCTGATTATAGAAAGCAAGATCATGCCCTAAGACCAGAGGCTTTATCATTTCTATCATAGGTTTAAAATCATATGATCCATTCTCTGTTTCTGCATCCTCATAAAGCCTCTCATGGATCAGAACATCCCCTGCCATAAACAGCCTTATCATATTATCCTGTGTCATATTCTTCACGCCTTTTTAAATCTATTGATCCAATCTAAGATTCCTATGATTTCCTGAATGTATAGAATAATCGTATAGGACTGAGGGGTTGCAACAATTTCATCTGGATCACATCCGATCACATCCAGATCAACATCTATTCCCTCTTCTATAATAAAATGTGCCAGCTGCAGCAGCTGTCTATTACAATAAATGTTATTAGTAACCGCAAGGATCGATTCACCCGAAGAAACACCGGCATTATCGTAATAGAATTTAAGAGTATCCCCCGTATCAGCGCGCCTCAGTTCCGGTTCCCTTGAAGGAGCAGCATAAATACGATATATACTTCCATCATTTTCATCCACATATTTTCTGATATTGGATATGCTGTTCAGATTCCTGTCACTGATGAAGTCCTCTTCGAAAACCTCTCTCTTAAGTTCAAATGTATCGGCAAAAGCATCGGATAATACACCGAATTCAGTATCCGCAGATGATCTAAACCTAGAGGACTTACGTTCTCTCGGATTGATAGGGCGATAACATGAAAGTCCATCTACAGATAATGTGGATGAATCTCTAAAGCATGCTCCGCATTCCGTTCTGGTGAAGCAGGAGCTATGTGTTCCTCCTAGAACCAGCACTCTGCTATATCTATCACTCCGAGGCTTATTGATATGGAAAAATCCCAGTTCATCAAAAAGTGGATATAGTTCAGAGCGCACCTTCTCAATCTCTTTCACCGGATCTAAAACCTGCGCTTCTACAACTTTACCCGCGCCTCTTGTTCTAAGATCATAATCAGTTTTTAAATTTTCAAAATCTGTATGAAGCAGCTGCATCACACATTTCAGCGCATCTAAATTCAAGAACTCATCCATCTGTTTAATCAGATGATCCCTTCGCTCTTCAGCCGGCATCATACTGTCAGGCATTACAAATCTAAACAATTCAAAGTTTCCTTTCTGTTACATAGAACCTTCCAGCTTTTTCATTTCACTTATAAGATCCTTCTCAGCGAAGACTCTCTTTTCCTCTTCACTTGTCCCCTTTGAAAGACTTGTGAAACAGTCAACCTTCGCTTTATGAAGCTCCATGATACGTTCATAATAATTTGGAAAATGTATCGTAGACATTGACTCCTTTCTTCTTTGGATATACTCCAGCATAATCTCCGAAGAAGTAACTACGCTGCCAGCCCCCATAAGAAAACTATAATTAAATAGCCTGTCCTCACCGAAGAAGAAGCTCTCATCAAATCTGATACCCCTTCCTTCGATCACACTTCTCTTATAAAATTTATTGCAATTAGAATAGATCAGCATGGCTCTTGTCCTGATATATTCATCCGCAAAATCCGAAATATTCCAGAACTCCCTATCCTGTAAGGTCGACGCGCTCCGACTGCCATCCAGCAGCACCCGCTCTATCCCGAATATATAGAGATCAGCATCCGACTCTAGCAGTGAAATGTTTCTTTTCAGAAAACAAGCCTTAAGACAGTCGTCGCAGTCCATAAAGGTCACATACTTTCCCTTCGCTCTGTCCAGCCCTGTATTTCTGGCTCCGGAAGCCCCACGATGAACCTCGTAAATGATATGAAGATTGTCCTGTCTTCCCTCATAAGATGAGAGCACATTCTTTGTTCCATCCTCCGAACCGTCATCCACCAGAATAAGTTCACAGTTTTCAGGCAGCTGGCTGAGCACAGAATCTATACCTTCTGAAACGAAATGCTCACAGTTATATGTAGGAATAATAATCGAAAGTAAAGTATCCATCTGCAATCTATACTCTCCAAAATAATCTATATCCAGTATACTATATGTCGATTTTTTATCATAAATACCGTTCTTCAAATTCATCAATAGGTATAGGTTTGCTATAGTAATAGCCCTGGATCACATTGCATCCAAGGTAACGAAGCCTATCAACCTGTTCTATCTTCTCTGCACCCTCTGCAAGACATATAAAGCCAAGTTCTCTGGCAAGGGTAATGATAAGACGGATAACAGTTATGTCCTCCTCCCGTTCATGACTCGTACCAAGCTTGTCTACAAAGCTCTTATCTATCTTAAGTGTATCAAGAGGCATCTCTGTCAGCAGTGAAAGTGATGAGTATCCTGTCCCAAAATCATCCATCGAAATTTTAAAACCTCTCGCACGAAGATCTTCAAGAACACGGATCATATACTCGGTATTATCATATGTAGCACTCTCTGTCAGCTCAAAATCAATCAGTTCGTGACTGACTCCATATCGATCGATTATACCAACCAGATGGTCAATAAGGTTCTCATCGAAAAGTCTTTTACGTGACAGGTTAACAGATATAGGATATAAAGGCTTTCCCTCTTCTTTCCACGCCGCCAGTGTTTTACATACCTTTTCAAGTACGATATCGTCCACCTTTCCAATGGATCCATCCCTTTCGAAAAATGGAATAAAGCGACCCGGCGACAGGAATTCCCTGCCTTTATAGTTCCAACGGATCAGAGCCTCAGCTCCTTTTATAACTTCCTTGTTAATATCAAACTTTGGCTGCAGGTAAACGCAAAACTCATCTCTGGCTATTGCCTTATCCACATAAGACTTAATGAAAATACCCCAGGTGATATCCTCATGCATTTTATCAGTGTATACAGTAATATCAGTCTGATTCTGATTCACGCCCAGAGCCTGAGCCATCTTGCCGGCATCAGATACACGATTCCCTGAAAGTATCGCCCTCTGCATTGGAACCACGCCACATCTGTAGTATATTTTATAACTCGGATCCTCCTCCAGATGAGAGAGGGATTCGAAGAATTCCTCGAGCACGCGGATAGTCTCTTCCTCAGGCATATCCTTTATCATCATCGCAAAATTATCATTGTGACAACGCGCACTGGCATAAACGAAATCCGCATCGTTCATGGCCTTTACAACATTGCACAGAACCTTGTTAGCTGCGATATGTCCATACACCTCATTAATAACCCTGAATTCCTTAATGTCAAAATGCACAAATGCATAATCACTTATCCCGCTGTATATTGGCATCTCAAGAAAGGCCACCAGATGGTTCCAGTTGTAATGCCCCGTAATAGGATCATGAAATGCCATCTGATACAGAAAAGACTTATCCAGCAGATCAGCATTATCAGCTATGATATTTCCGGCTATTTCCTTATCCAGCTCGCAGTCATAGAGTATGCGGAGCTTCTTGGAGTATGAAAAAACAGCGATCACATCCGGAGAATCTTTGATATAAAGATCACTAAACACCCTGTGCGCATCATCATCACCGGCTATGCTCTTAAACATATCCGTGATATTTTCACGACTGATTTCAGTCTCCTCATCCAGCTCAATAGAATAGTAAAATGAACCGTCGAGCTGAATAGATTCCAGTCCCTTCGGATAATCAATCCTGCCATCCCCAATTCTGTACTCAATTCCAATCACAGGCTTGTCATAATTCTTAAGATAAAACACCCCCGGATAGTCATATGTACCGAAAGCATCAGCATACATTTTTATCTTGTCAGGAATATCACCATCTCCAAAAGCTTTGATATCCTCTTCATTCGCATCGATGTAATACAGCAGCCGGTCTGGTTTATATAGTTGGTTCAATTTATTCACAAACATAGCTTACTCACCCCATTTATACATCTTTGTTTTAACTATTGATCAATCCCCTTATAAAACCTTCTCATAACAATAGAAATCCTGTTCGAACATATAGCATTCCCCTACCACATCAAAACCCAGATGGTCATAGGAGCGCAGTGCCTTGACGTTGTGTCTGTTCACTAGGAAATGAACACTCTTATAACCTCTTCTCTTTAACTCTTCCATACAAAATTCAAGCATCTGTCTTGCTATCCCTCTGCTTTGCATTTCAGGCAGGACTGCCAGACGGGCAAGCTCACCTCCCGGTGCAAGCTCTGGATTCCAATACTCCAGTTCTTCAACCTCCTCGTCCAGATCAATAGATATCGCAGCAACAATTCTGCCCTCAAGACGCTCCACAAAAAGCGCATCTCTCGATAGGTCATATGTAATCGTCTCGTCATCAGGATACTCATCCGTCCAGGGACAGAATTCCTTTCCCACCTGCATCTTATATAATTTTAATATTTCTTCTCTGTCATTCTCAGTAGCAAGTTCGATCATATTTAATCCTTTAATTCTCCATCATTATCAAGTACATATTTCAAAACAGCACTCCTGCCATGCAGACCTTCTGCTTGTCATTCTCATAGTCCCAGCTGTGGTAGGAACCACCCCTGCAGTACTTCTTCTGTGGGCACTCTCTGCAGGTCTCGTTTCTTTCAGAAAGTGGAGTGCGGAATATCTCAAATCTGTTCTTCCAAATATCTGTAAAAGTTTCTTCCAGCACATTACCCTGCACCGTCTTATCACTTCTCGGGATATCAAGGCAGGCACTCACATCACCATTTTCCTGTATACCTGCAACATAGATACCGGCGTTACATAGGAAGTACCAGTCCCTCACTTCTGCTTCATATTCTTCCCCAAGAAAATGGCAGCAGGAATATTCCACCGGAATCTTCTGAGCACGCTTTTCCATTATAAACTTCATGAGGCGACGGTTGTCCTCTGCAGTAAGGAGCATATCAGGATTATCCATGGCTCTGCCTATAGGTTCCAGTCCCGTAAGCCTCCATTCATTTATATCCACATTCATGAAGACATCAAAAAGTGCATCTAACTCTTCGATATTCTCATGATTAACAACAGTAGTAACCATGATGGAACTGAATGCATCCTCATCGATCAGATTCTGAATGCCATTCATAGCCATCCTGTATCCTCCAGGAGTCCTGCGGTATCTGTCATGAGTCGCCTCCACACCATCAATACTCACAGCCACTGTTCTCATTCCGGTTTCAGCAAGTTTATGCGCAACTTCCTTAGTTATAAGAGTTCCATTTGTTGTCATGCCCCAGCCAAAACCCAGTTCCTTAATGTAAGCAGTCAACTCAAAAAAATCCTTGTAAAGAAGAGGCTCCCCTCCGGTCAGTGCGATCCTAACACCTGTACCGAAGTTCTCCTTTACTTCATCAAGGATTTCCTTATATTTCTCCACTGGCAGACCATCCGGCTGATTGATATCGCAGCCACTGCCACAATGAAAACACCTCTCGTTACATTTTAATGTAAGCTCAAAAAAGAGGGTTCTCAGCTCCGGCTCCCTGCATAGCTTTGCCTGATAATCTGCAAGTACATCAAGATTATATTTTTTTATGTTGGTAGCATTTTCCATAGCAGTAATCCAACCCTATGATATTATTTATCCGTTGGTGGCGGACCATAAACTGTCGGCTCCTCATTCTGCTGAGGCATGATGATTTCCTCAGTTGTGGTCTGATCCGACGTAGTTGGTTCTTCAGCCGGTTCCTCGCTTATCACTGGTGGGCCATAAACCTCCGGTTCTTCATTCTGTGATACATTTGCTCCACAGCCTGTTGCTGTAAACATTGTGGATGCTGCCAGCCCTATAAGAGCAGCCTTCTTTGGATTAATCTTCATGGCATATCTCCCATTTTCTCTATACATCTATTGCAGTATGTATGTCAAATGTAACGTCTGGATATCTCTCTTGCAACTCATCATAGAGTTTCTTCTTATCTTCTTCTCTCTGCTTCAGGCTGTAATCCTGAACTATATAGAAAGAAGCTTCCTTCTTCTCCTTATTATACACGAAAGCCTGAGCTCTGATAATCTTTTTATGTTGCAGTACTATCTCAAGGATATGATCCCACATCTCAACTGTTTCCGGATCCCTGAAATTAGTTCCACCAATTCCAACAGATGTAAGTGTAAGTCCCTTCTTCTCAGCCTTATTAATGATCCTTCTTGAGAGCGCACTGATATCTGAAGCCTTCATATCTTCATCAACTACTATGTCCACCGAGCCTATGAATTTGTCCTCTCCATAATTATGGATCACCAGATTCGATACATTGAAGACTTCATCTTCTTCAGCGATCATCTTGCAGATACTTCTCTTGTAGGAAGCATCGATCCGGCCGCCTAACATTTTATTGGTACACTCGTTCATCATTACGACACCGGTCTTCACGATCATTCCGGAAATGATTATACAAAGCACACCTTCTATATTAACTCCGGTAAATCTGTAGATCACCATGACCACAAGGATTGACAGAGCTATAAGGGAATCTCCCATACTGTCAACACCAGTCATGATCATTCCGATGGCATTGATCTTCTTGCCCTTGGAACGCATGATGTATCCATAAGAAAACTTCATTACAAGCGAAACAATCATTACAATAATAGATATGAATGAATAATGTGGTTTGCCAGAAGGATTGATAATACTGGCAACAGCATCGATTATGGATCTGATACCGATGTACATAACTACCACTGTGATCAGGAAGGAACTCAGATATTCAAGTCGCCCAAATCCAAAAGGATGCTTCTTGTCCGCCTTCTTCCTGGAAAAAACAGCAGAAACAATAGAAAACACCGACGACAGAAGGTCAGAAAAACTATTAATACCATCCAGCCAGATTGCCTGAGAATTAATAATCGTACCAATTGCCATCTTTAAACCAGAAAGCAGAAGATTGACTATTATTCCGCCAACATTATATTTAATTATTACGCTGTTTCTCTCATCCATAAACTATAACTCATGAAGGTATCAGGGAGATCACTCAGCTATATACCCTCTCCTTATAACTATGACCTTACCCTTGTCATTCTCTAACTGTAAGCAGCCGTCTAAGTCCAGTCCGATCACTTTACCAATAACTGTATTCGTACCACCATCAGGCTCCGGAAGGACTATCTTCACCTTCTCACCGATCTGCCTAAGGCGTTCATTATAGAAGTTGATGTCCCTCTTACGAAATTTAGTATTATACTCATTTATAATCTCAGCTATGATCTGATTCCTGGAATATCCCTGGATCATAATTCCAATTCCGCATATGTAATTGCTGATGATACCTGTCTCCAGATCAGCTATTACCTCATTCAGAATACCCGCAACCTTCTTATCATCCAGATAGATATTGCTGGTCCAGCCAATCTCAACCTGCTTACCGGTAACCTTCTCAATCGCCCTTGAAACACGGATGGTAGACTGTATAGAATTGCTTGGAGCATCCATTCCATAAGGTTTGATTATCTGGCTGAAATAGATACCACCTTCCGGCGAATCGATCATTTTATTCAAATGTCCTCTTCCAGCTGTCTGGGTTTTGGAAATGATTATATCTCCCCTGCCATAACCCTCGATGATCTGACGCCTTGCCTCTAAATTCGTAGAATCAATCTTTTCATAGACCTGTATTCTCTCTACATCCCTCGGATTATTCAGAAAAACCTGAATACCCTGAGGGGATATAATATCGTTGGACTCCTCCATCATATATCCTCTGTTAGATACAGACGATATGCTGTAGCCAGAGGAGCGAAGATCATTGATAGCCTTCCATATGGCATTTCTGGACACACCAAGTTCAGAGGCCAGAAGCTCTCCGGAGATGTATTTGCCTCTATGCATTTCCAAAATAAGAAGGACGCTATTCCTTGTGTTCATAATAGTATTCCTTATCTAAATCCTATGATCGATCAGCGAAAGAATCCACTACTCACTTAATAGATCAACAAGTGTATTTAATACAAATTCAACGCTGCGAAGACGCACATCATTACGACCGGAATCGTTGAAATGCATCGTGTAGGTGCTGAGCTCGCCGCATATCGAGATGCCGAAGCATACAGTACCTACCGGTTTCTCGGGAGTCCCACCGCTCGGTCCGGCAATTCCCGAAACTCCTATACCAACTTCTGCCCCCATGGCACTAGCAGCCCCAAGAGCCATCTCTCCTGCCACCTGCTCACTCACAACTCCAAACTTCTCAATGGAAACCTCTGATACATTCAGGTATTTCATCTTAGCTTCATTTGCGTAGGTTACAAAGCTCACATCCAGGACCTTAGAAGCATCCGGTACATTTACCAGACGGGAGGCTACCAGTCCAGCTGTACAGGATTCTGCACAGGTTATGTGGAAGCCGCGTTCTATCAGAAGTCTTACTACTTTATATTCCAGAGGCTCTGATGCCTGATCACCATGCTCCGCTGACTTCATATCAGCAAGTACAGCCTCAAGCTCTGGATTATCAGCAGCAAGCTCTGTCACAAGCTCCTCAGCCATTCCCATGAATCCGTTCTCAACTGCAACCGGATCCTCGTAGGCGCAGACCACATCCGTGACTATATTCTTTCTTCTGTCTCCCAGATCCTCCGGCATCAGCTGGTGGAATTCCAGAGACAGCATGTCATCATCTATATCAAATATCTTCTGCTTCTCTTCGTCAGTAACCCCATCACCCAGGAATCGTTCCCAGATAAGGTTCTGTAATTCTTCCTCAACCCGTATATATTCAGGAAGTCCCTCTTTTATAGGTCTTGTCATATCACAGATATAAGACTCACTGGCGTCATGAAGCAGTGCTCCCAGCACAACTCTGGTACTCTCTCCCCTGGCCTTCGCCTCCATAGCGCAGGCTATGCTGTGCTGTCCTACGGAATAAAATCTCTTCTCATGTCCATTTGCTCTGCACATCAGCGACAGAGCATGTGCTATATCAACTAAATGTATATCTTCCTTTACAGGATTCAGTGGTTCGAAATGTACTCCTGTTCCCGTGGTTATATAACTCATTTCAGTTCCTCGCTATCCAGGTCTATGGTGAAAGGCCCATCATTTATTATCTCGCATGTCATGTCAGCTCCGAAGCTTCCTGTCTGTACATTTGACCCGGACTTGCGGCACTCATCAACTATGTAATCATATATTTTCTCAGCATGCTCCGGCGAACCAGCCTTTATGAAGGATGGGCGGTTACCCTTCCTGCAGTCTGCATACAGAGTGAACTGAGATACCAGAAGCAGCTCTCCTCCCACATCTGCCAGACTAAGATTGGTCTTGCCCTCTGAGTCTGCAAATATCCTCATTCCAAGCAACTTACGGATCATTTTATCTGCCACTGCCTCATCATCAGCGTCACATACTCCAATAAGTACGAAGAAGCCTTGTCCGATACTTCCGATCACTTCATCATCCACGGTAACACTGGCTTTCTTCACTCTCTGAATCACGAATTTCATCTGTCTAAAACCTCCATGTAAGTCCACATTTTACGCGGACACGCGGACTCTGCCGCAGCTGTAATTTATTATACACTAAACTTAGAAAAGCTGTAAATCACAGAGTAAAAATAATCGTCTTTACGACTTGATTTTTAGTCCTATGAGTTTTAAACTATATATATTATTTTTATATTCGGGAGGAATAACAAATGGACGGTTTTGGTTCAATGATCAACTTACTGAAAAAGAATCATAAGACAATTGTTTTGACTGACGGAGACGACCCACGTATACTGGAGGCCTCATCAAGACTTCTGGCTAGTCACTTCCTTAAGCCAATTCTGGTAGGTAACCCTGATATTATCCATGCAAATGCAGAGGAATGCGGTTTCAATATCAGAGGTGCAAATATCATCGATCCTGAGAACTTCGAAGATGCTGACAAGATGCTTGCTGAGTTCATGGAACTCCGTAAGGGCAAGGGTGTCACAGAAGATCAGGCTAGAGAAATTCTTAAGACTAACAACTATTTCGGAACAATGCTGGTAAAGATGGGCTATGCAGACTGCCTTCTCGGTGGTGCTACATACTCAACTGCTGATACAGTTCGTCCAGCACTTCAGCTTATAAAGACAAAGCCAGGCAACAGCATGGTTTGCTCATGCTTCATCCTTGTACGTCCACGTGCAACTGGCGAAAATGAAGTTATTGCCATGGGTGACTGTGGTATCGTTATCTCACCTACAGAGGATCAGCTGGTTGAGATTGCTGAAGAGACAGCTAAATGTGCTCGTCTGTTCGGTATCGATCCTAAGGTTGCATTCCTTAGCTTCTCAACAAATGGTTCTGCAAAGGGCGAGGATGTTGATAAGATGAGAAACGCAGCTAGAAAGACTAAGGAACGTAATCCTAGCCTTCCATGTGATGGCGAGATGCAGTTCGATGCAGCCGTTGTACCAAAGGTTGCAGAGAAGAAGTTCCCTGGATCAGAAGTTGCCGGACATGCAAATACATTTATCTTCCCTGACATCAATGCTGGTAACATCGGTTACAAGATTGCTCAGAGAATGGGTAACTTCGAAGCATACGGACCAATCCTTCTTGGACTTAACTCCCCAATCAACGACCTGTCGCGTGGATGTAAGGCGGCAGAAGTTTATTCTATGGCTATCATCACAGCAGCATTTGCTGTACAGGCTCAGAACGAAGAGAAATAAATATCATTTACTAATAAAGAGAACAGCTCCAAGGCTTATGCCACGGAGCTGTTTTGTTATGTACAATATGTATTTAATTAACCTCATGCGATGATATCTTTCACCACTTCACTGGCGATGATAAGTCCCGCCGCAGAAGGTACGAAACTTACGGAGCCTGGTGTACTTCTTCTGCCATTATTATCACTTTGCTCTGCTTCTGTCATAGGCTTAATTGCCTCTTCCACAGAATACACAACCTTCAATCTCTCAATCCCACGCTTCCTGCATTCACGTCTCATGACCTTTGCAAGCGGGCATACAGATGTATCATAAATGTCGGCCACCCTCAGCGCAGTCGGATCAAGCTTATTCCCCGTTCCCATGCTTGAGATTATCGGCACTCCCGCATCTCTCGCCTGACATATAAGTGCCAGCTTTCCAGTCACTGTATCTATGGCATCCACCACATGATCATACTGGGTAAAATCAAACTCATCCTGGGTTTCCGGCAGGTAAAATGTCCTATATACATTTACCTTGCACTCCTGATTTATATCCAGTATCCTCTCCTTTGCCACTTCAACCTTCGGTTTCCCTAACGTGCTGTGAAGAGCTATTATCTGACGGTTGAGATTTGTGATATCAACCTCATCATTATCAATTATATCCAGCGTTCCTACACCGGCCCTTGCCAGTGCTTCCACGACATATCCGCCAACACCACCGACTCCGAATACAGCCACACGGGCATTATGAAGTTTTTCCAATCCTTCTTCTCCAAGAAGCATCTCCGTTCTGGCGAATTGTTCCTTCATCATTTCTCCACCTTACTCTTCTGATACAGATTCAGTATCAGCTTCTTCACCAATGTAAATATCTCAATTATGATCAGCGATGCTATAAATGCCAGCACCATCTTGCTAAGCTGATATCTCGCTATCGACAGAGCATTATTACTGAGATGTGCATCCAGCTTCCCAGCAATACCATGATTCTTCATGAACCCTATTACCAGCGGATGTATAAAATATATACCCATTGTAAGGCCGCCGAAATGATTTATAACAGCCTTAACCTTGTCCTTATTCCACACATCAGCAAATCCAAAGCTGAATATGATCAGCGAATATACCGACAGCACTCCGAAGGTGGTATACCAGAATACAGGATGATTATCACCAGGATTACGGTACCACACCTTATGCTCCACGAAAGCACGAAGTACATTTACCAGGAAGAATCCCACCAGTCCCAGAATACCGATGAGCTTCCGACCTTCGAACTTATCCTTCCACCTGTAGATCAGATAACCCATCAGGATCACGAAGCTGGCGGCAAATGTACTGATGACCGGGTCGTGGCTCAGGTGCATAAATTTATTATTCGTCAGATCATTTACGAAGAGCAGACCGAAGATGGCCGCGCCTCCGATAATACAGCATTTCTTCGTCTTAAATGTAGACTCAATACCCTTGAGTGCAGGATATATAAGCACCACCAGCATGTAGGTATAGAGGTACCAGAACTGACCACAGTACTCTATTACATTTCTCCATCTTAAGAGCCCGTCAGTGATATATGTCTTGAAATTAGACATAGTTTCCCTAAACCCATCAAGGATTCCCGGTGTAGCTCCTGCCAGATATTTTCCGAACAGCATCATGAATATGGTGTAAGCAAACATCGGAATCAATATATGTCTTACCGACTTTTTCAGGAGTTTCTTATAATCTGACTTAAAGAGATAGAAGCCCATGATCATCCAGAAAATAGCAACACCATCTCCCACCAGACATGTGATCAGGATTCCGGTATCAGATGCCTTGTCGAAATACATTATGCCCTGATTAACATGGACGCCTATAACCATGATACATCCAATTATCCTGAGGAGTTCAACCGAAGCATCCTTACCAGAGCGAGGCTTCTTCTCTATATTCTGTTGTGCTTCACTCGACTTTTGTTTATCCAATTTAATTCTCGCTTTGTTGTCCACTTTATTCTTCTTTTATAAATCAAACCCTATTCATTACTGCTTCGAACCAGCACTTCGCATCTCCTCCGCCAGCAGCGCCCATACGATCGGCATACAGTAAATGATTCCAAGTATGTATCGAAGTCTGCAGTTTACAGGAGACAGGCACGCTATTATCAGAATGCCGAAGAGCGGCGACAGGCAGTATATACGCCTCTTATCTATCCCAAATATTATGGCAGCCGCAAATATAAGCATCCAGGTATAGAAGCCCGGATTATATAGGAGCGATAATACCGGAGCGGTGCTGAACCATGACATATATTTAACTATAAGCTTTATCGGTTTCTCCATTATAGTCAGCTGCTTGAACTCAAAGACATTCGGGTATCTCTTCGAGAAAGCATAATCGCTGAAGCCGTCCTCATCTCCTCTCATATCCGGATAGATATATCCATAATAATTAAAGAGATAGGTTTTAATGTAGGTCTTAGGATGAGCCTTCAGGCCCTTAAGCCAGAGGTTCATATAATCCTTCTTCTGCTGATCTGTCGGATAATAAACCACACGATCCTTCACCGGATCAGAGAGATTCGGATTATAGACCTCAGGTATATCCTTCAAATGTCCATCAAAGAAATCATCCAGAGTTTCCATCTCCTGTTTTGTATAGGTTTCCGGATGCTCTTTCAGAAGAAAGGCTGTCTGCTGAAGAGGAACCGAAAGTGCCTCTCTCTCACTGCCCGCTTTGATATCGCAAGCCGGCAGGATAACTGATCCATATACCACATGGAATACTCCCAGCAGAACTGCCATAACTGCAACTGCCGCTTTCTTTTTAAGTCCCTTAAAACAGAAGAAGCTTATAAAGAGTGTGAATGCAGCTACATATATTCCATCATTTCTGAGATTGCAGCTGAGGAGCAGAACTACGAAGAGCTTGATCCATGCGGCTATTCTCAATTTCTTAACCTGGTTTCGTTTTTCATTGTCATCAGATGTCGTTGCTACATCTGCCTTCTCATCTGATTTCTTTTCCGCAGAACTTTTTCTGTCACCGATTACAGATAAGACTCCTGCCCTCATATCGATCAGCTGCAAAACAATCAGCATCACTGTAAGCGCATACAGAGTATCCTTACATACAGTAACCAGATAATATCTTACTATCGGTAATATCACATAATAGACAGCCGCCAGGTAGCACAGCCATCTCGGTGTCTTCATCTTGTTGAAAAGACTGATCACCATCCAGAATATCCATGTTGAAAAGATGAATATCAGCAGGTTATACAGGAACATTCCCAGATTGTCACTGCCGAAATGCTTACCAATGCTGATGCAGGTACCAATGAGAAATGTTGAGAATGCCGGATCATGATTAACCCACTCAACCTCTCTGAAATAGCAATCCATCTGTCTCAGTCCATCTGTAAAAGATGTTCCTGGGAAATGTACTGCAAGAAATACAATTCCCGCAAAAGCTATAGCACTTACAAAAACTATCTTGCTCATGCCAGGCTCATTTAGTTTACCTGAATCCTTAGCCAGCACAATCTTCAACATCATATATATGAATGCACTTATGGAACCATAAAGGAAGAAACCGCCTATAAACATGATAAGAAGTTTTATGGCTTTATGACCCGAAGCAGAATAGTTTTCATAGAAGAATGCCCACTTTCCTATTACCCAGAATAGTGAAAACAAAGCTCCAAGAATTGTAAAAACTCTACGCTCTTTCTTATTCAGTTCTCGAATATGAGATATCAGATATATCTCAATACCAAAAACAGCCAAAGCGGCGATGGTCTTTTCGATTCCACCGCCGCCTGAATTATTAAAATTCTGCATTAATGCATAATAAGACATATAAGCTGTTACAATGGCAAGTATTATTTGTCTCATTTTAATATCAGTTCCTTTAAAACTCATAATCGTCAATTTCTTCGTCTTCTTCGACTTCTGTTGTTTCTCTTGCCAGATAGTCCTTGATATCATCCATGCTATTCATGGCATCATTATAACCCAGCCAGTACAGATCACCGATCTTGTCCAGATCACTTTCGAATCTGGATACCGTTACAACCTCTGAAGGTGCTATTACGTATATTCGCCCTTCTGAATTCTTGGTGAAGAGTTCATCTGTCATCTCGTTAAAATCCGAATTTGCATGATTCAAACTCTTTACGAATTCAGGGTATTTTCTGTACATCTTGTTGGATTTCCTAGGTGCTTCGTTTCTTCTGTAATCCCACTCTCTGGTCTTGACAACGATGATCTTCTTATAACCCTGCTCCACTGCCCAAGGATATGGGATCTTGGTAGAACAGCCTCCATCCAGATATGGAACACCACCTATTACAACAGGACGTGATACATATGGAACCGTAGCCGATGCACGAACTGCAGCGGATAAGTTACATTTGCCCTTCTCCATATATTCAGTCTGACCGGTGAGCATATTCGTAACGCCTATGGCCAGTCTGCGGGAGTCGTCCATGAGTCTTGCCTTGTCAACAGGATACTCTTTCAGGATTGTATCAAAAAGATATGTAAATCCAGTGACGCCGTGATCGGTTTTCATAGCACCTACACCTATGTAGTTCTTGTCGTTTCTGTACCTCAGGTTTATACCCGCAGCCCATCCAATCTGGCCCGATACATAACCTACGGCTGACATAGCTCCGGCGGATATTCCTACTGTGGCAC
>JAEEGL011386013.1_pt1 | contig 17457 bp, 14 predicted proteins | sample 9134231 | NCBI WGS metagenome assembly JAEEGL01 (sample SAMN16246548, study PRJNA631951) | gut metagenome | biome: gut microbiome; feature: rumen; material: fiber-attached | host: Bos | place: Iran: Karaj | collected 2018-10 | reverse complement strand
GTCGATGTCATTGTCGCTTTCCCGTTCGTTCAGCATGGCCACCGGGTTGTAATAATTCATAGCCACAATGCGCTGGTAGCCGCCGGCATCCTTGTCATTATCGCTATAGACAGGCTCGGTCGGATTGTGGACGAAGGCCTGCATGAATATGCTGTAGTTGGCCGAGGAATATTTTCGCTTGGAGTAAGAAAGGTTATAGTCGAGCGTCAGCCAGCCTTCCAGGGCTTCCTGATGGATATTGGTCTTGAAGAGGTACTTCTGGACATCGTTCTTCTTGAGAAGACCCTGGTTCTGCTCGACATTGAGGACGGTACGGTGACTGAATTTCTCGTTTCCGCCGGAGACGGCCAGGCTGTGCTTATGGCTGACCGGAATCCGGGTGACTTCCTTGAACCAGTCCGTGTCCGCACCATAAAGGGATCCGCTGCTGGCCGGAGCATACTGCTGGATGGTCGAGGTAAATTCCTGTGCCGTCATCGGCTTCGCACGGGCGGCGACGGTCTGGACCGACACCTGTCCGTCGTACTCGACGGAAGTCTTTCCGCTCCGGGCCCGTTTGGTCGTGATGATCACGACGCCGTTGGATCCGCGCGTACCGTAAATAGCCGCGGCAGAACCGTCTTTCAGGACATCGATGGATTCCACCTCCTGGAAGTTTATACTGCGGATGTCGGCATCCACGACGCCGTCAATGATGATGAGCGGCCCCTGGCCGGACGTGAGCGTCCCTGTACCACGGAGCAGGAGTTCAAAGGAAGCGTTGGGATCACCGCCGTCGGGGTTGTTGACGGTCAGACCGGCCACCTTGCCCTGGAGCATGCCGGCGGCCGATGTGAAAGCGCCCTTGTCGAGGTCGTCCGCCTTGAGGCTGGCGACCGAACCGGTAACCTCCTTCTTGGTCGTCTTGCCATAGCCGATGGCGACCGATTCTTCGAGCATCGTCGCCGCCGAGGGAATCATCTTGACAAGGATGTTGGTAGAGGAAGCCGATACCGTATAGACATAGTCATCATATCCGAGGAACGAAACGGTCACCTGCGCGCCGTTACCGGCATCCAGCGAATACCGGCCGTCCGCGTCCGTGACAGTATAGCTGCTGCCGGACACGACGGTCGCTCCGGCAAGGGGGGCTTCATTCTCGTCCATGACGGTGCCGGCGGTCGTTCGGGGTTGCGCGTAGGACACAATGCCCAGCAACAGGCAGAGCAGTCCGATAGCTGCTTTTTTCATAGAAACGGTTTTTTACATTCCGGCTACCACCACACAGGCGAGGCCGGCGATGAACAGGGTAAACATGATGGCGAGAAGACCGTAAACGCCTTTCTTCGCGCCTTTGAATTCTTTCCAGATAAACACGCCCCAGATGGCGGCGATCATGGGAGCGCCCTGGCCGAGGGCATAGCTCACGGCAGCGCCCGCCTTGCCGGCGCAGATGTAGTTCAGCGCCGTACCGAGGGCCCAGATGCAGCCGCCCAGGATACCCACGAGGTGTGTCTTCATATTGCCGGCGAAATACTGCTTATAGGTAACAGGCTCGCCCACGAAGGGCTTCTTCATCACGATGGTGTTGACGATGAAGTTACTGAGGAATACGCCCAGCGAGAAGATGACCATGGCGGTGTAAGGGGTCAGCTTGCCGGCGGCGGGGGCGGCGAAGTTGTCGAGGTCGACGCCGTTGTACACGAGGGCCGAGAAGAACGACATGATCACGCCCGCGAGCACGGCGAGGATGATGCCCTTGCGGTTCTGTTTAGGGTCACGCTGCTCGTTGGACACCTTCCCGGAGGCGATGCCGTTGCACACGATGGCAAGGACGACCAGGACGACGCCGATCCAGAGCAGGACGGTGTTCTGGCCGGCGGTCGGGTGCAGCAACAGGTTGTTCAGCACGCCCATCACCAGCGCGATACCTACGCCGAGCGGGAAGGCGACGGCCATGCCCGCGATGGAGGTGGAGGCGGAAAGAAGGATGTTGGACACATTGAATATCACGGCGCCCAGCAGCACCCAGCCGATGCTGCTCCAGCTGGCCTGGCCGAGATCCTGCAGGAACGGACGTCCTTCGGAGCCGATGCTGCCGGCCGTGAAGGCCAGGAGCAGGGAGAACAGGACCATGCCGATGACGTAGTCCCAGTAGAAGAGTTCGTAACGCCAGCTCTTGGCCGCGAGTTTCTGGGTGTTGGCCCAGGAACCCCAGCACAGCATGGTGACAAAACAGAAAATAACGGCGAGGGTGTAACTTCCGACGATAAACATAAGGTTATTCTTTTATAGGTTAATATCGTTTCTGTAAGGGATTGAATCCTGGGCGCCCATTTTCTGGACGGTCAGGGCGGAGGCGGCGGTGGCGAATTCGGCCGCTTCCTTGAGGCCGCGGCCTTCGGAGAGGGCCACGCAGAGCGCACCGCAGAAGGTATCCCCTGCCGCCGTGGTGTCGACGGCCTTGACCTTGCGGGCGGGCACGAAGACGGGGTCGCCGCCTTCGCAGATGAGGGAGCCTTTGCTGCCCATCGTCACGATCAGCTTGCCGACGCCCTTGGCCTGCATGGCCGCCGCGGCCTTTGCGGCACTCGCCTCGTCGGAGACGGGCAGGCCGCTGAAGGTCGAGAGTTCGGTCTCGTTGGGAATGAACAGGTCGACATAGCGGAACAGTTCGTCCGGGAGCGGACAGGCCGGGGCGGGATTCAGCACGACGGTGGCGCCAGCCTCATGGGCGATCCTGGCCGCCTTGAGGACGGACGGGACGGGAATCTCCAGCTGAAGCAGGAGGATGCCGCAGCTCCGGAGGTCGCCGGCCACCGCCTCGATGTCGGCTTCCGTGAGGTCGTTGTTGGCCCCGGAGGCTACCACGATGCAGTTCTCGGCATGTTCGTCAACCGAAATGAGGGCTACACCGGAAGGGAGTTCCGAACGGAGAATTCCGCCGGTTTCGAGGCCTTCCTGCTGATAATGGGCGATGGCGTTGTCGCCGAAGATGTCGCGGCCGACTTTGCAGATAAACTTGACTTCTCCGCCCAGGCGGCGCGCCGCGACGGCCTGGTTGGCGCCCTTTCCGCCGGCACCCATCGTGAAGATACCGCCCAGGACGGTTTCTCCGGGTTTGGGAAGGGCCTTGGTTTTCACTGTCATATCGGTGTTGCTGCTGCCGATGACAAGAATGTTCCCTTGGGTCATATTTGTAAGTTTTAGTTTCTTATGGGTTACGCAATCGTTTGCGCTACTGGGAGCAAAAATAAGAAAAAATTGTTCGCCTCCGTGAAAAAATTTCAAGAATTTGCGCAAATAAACTATTTTTGCGCAAAAAGATTCCGTCAAGATGAGCGACAAAGTCAACCTCCTTTCCATAGCCGAGAAGACCGGTTATTCCGTCTCTACGGTATCGCGCGTGCTGTCCGGGAAGGCCGGCAAATACCGGATCAGCCAGGCCGCGGCCGACCTGATCCGGCAGGAGGCCGAGCGTTCCCAGTACCGGCCCAACCTCGTCGCACAGGCGCTCCGGACCCAGCAGTCGCACACCATCGGCCTGATGGTCCCCGGCATCGACAACCCGTTCTTCGCCACCCTCGCCAGCGGGGTCAATTCCCTCCTGGCAGCCCGCGGCTACCACACCCTGCTCGCAGACTCGCGGGAAGATGAGGAGGAAGAAGCGGCGGCCCTGGAGATGTTCCGCCGGCGGAGCGTGGACGGGATCATCTCCGTTCCGGTCGCTTCGTCCCCGCGCCTGCACGAGGAGGTCAGCAAGACGGTTCCGCTGGTCTTGATCGACCGGTATTTCGAGTCGACGGTCCTCCCCTATGTCTGTACCGACAATTACGCGGGCGCCGTGATGGCGACACAGTATCTGTTATCGAAGGGCTACAAGCGCATCATGGCGGTCCAGGGCGTGCAGGCCTCCATGCCCAACCAGGAGCGCGTCCGCGGCTTCCTGGCGGCCATGGAAGGCTCTTCCGTCAAAAGCCTGGTGACAGGGGATGCTTTCTCGGTCGAGAACGGCTACCGCCAGATCATGAAAGTATTCCGGGACGAAGGGACACGCTATGACGCCGTCTTCGCCTTCAGCACCACCATCCTGCTGGGCGTCATCGACGCCCTCCGGACCCTGGGGCTCCGCATCGGGGTGGATGTGGGGGTCATTTCCTTCGACAACAACAGTTTTCTCGATTTCCTCGACCCGGCGGTCACGCGGGTCGGGCAGCCCCTGCGCGAAGCGGGGGAAATCGCCGTCAACACGCTGTTTTCGCTGATTGAGTCGCGCAATGCCGGACTTCCGGAGCCTCCGCCCGTCCAGCAGATGATCCGGCCGTCACTGATTATCCGCAGCAGCTGCTGATCAAAGCCTCATCACGCCAGCGTCCCGATCCGGCGATACTGGGGCTGGAGGAGTTTGAAGCAGATTCCGCAGTAGAGAAGGATGAGGACCGTGTTGACGCCCAGCTGGGCCCAGTGGATGCCGGCCGAAGGCCAGAGCCAGGCGCCGAGACCGTAGGCTACGCCGTAGAACAGGCCCATCAGGCCGAGCAGCAGCAGGAAGCGGCCCCAGCGGTACGGGATCGGATAGTATTTCTGGCCGAGGGCCGCGCTGATGATGAACATGACCAGATAGCTCGCCAGATGTCCGAAGGCCGCCGCCCAGTAGGAGAAGCGGGGCATGAAGACGACATTGACGACGGCCGTCACCGCCAGGCCCGCAAGGGTGATCCAGATGGCCATGTTAGTGCGCTCGGAGAGTTTATACCACATCGATACGTTGAAGAGAAGGCCCAGCAGCATATAGCTCAGCAGCATGATGGGCACAACCCCGATCCCGCTCCGGAAATCCCGGCCGAGAATGAACGACAATACATCTATATAAAAAATCACCCCGAGGAAGATCAGTCCGCAGAAGGCGGTGAAGAACTCAAAGACAATGGCATAAAGCTCCTTGGAGTGCCTGTCCCGGGCCCGCTGGAAAAAGAACGGCTCGGCCGCGAAGCGGAACATCTGGATAAACAGGTTCATGATGACGCTGATCTTCACCGCCGCCTGGAAGATACCGAGGCTCGACCGCCAGGCATCCGCATTGGTATCGAAGAAACGGAAGAGGATCCGGTCGAGGAAGTCGTTGACGATGCCGGGCAGCGCCGCGATCATCAGCGGGAGCGAATAGGCCAGCATCTTCCGGAGCAGTTTCCGGTCCAGCGAAATCCGGAGTTTCAGGAGGTCGGGGACAAAGAGGAGGAGACAGAGGATGCAGCTGATGAAGATGGCGAAAATCACGTAGGAGAAGTCCGGCGTCGGCGAGACGAAGGCCGTGAGGAAGTTGCCGGGACGGCGGACGCAGAAGCCCGGGAACCAGTAGAACAGCAGCAGGTTGACGCCCGTCTCGGTAAGGATCTTGATGGTCTTGAGGATGGCGAACTTGAGGGCTTTGCGCTCCTGCCGGAGTTTGGCGAAAAGGATGGCGGTGACGCTGTCGCAGAACAGGATGCCGCCGATATACATGATTACCGCCTCGTACCCGGCATACCCGAGCGCCCCGGCGATGGGACCGGCAAAGGCGATCATGCACGCAAGGAAGGCCGCGCTGACGCCGAATACCGTCAGGAGGGCATTGGAATACACCTTCCGGGGATCGACGCCTTCTTTGTTGGCGAAGCGGAAGCAGCCGGTCTCAAGACCCAATACCAGCACCACCTGAAGCACGGCGATATAGGCCATGAATTCCGTCACCACACCGTAGCTCTCGGTCGTGAGCATCCGGGTGTAGATCGGGACGAACATGAAGTTGATGATACGGGCCAGTATGGTACTGAGTCCGTAGATGGCGGTATCTCCCGCCAATTGTTTCAAAGGATTCGCCATAATTATCGCAAATTTAGTAAATTTGTGGTATGAAACGAATTATTTTTATGCTATCATGCCTCCTGGTCGTGCTGACCGGATGCAACAACGAAGCCCGCAGGGCCCGCCGTGAAGCGGCCCTTGAGCAGGCCCGGCAGGATTCCATCGCCGCCGTCGAAAAAGCCCGCGAAGAAGCCAAAGAACTGGAGAAGAAAGAAAAAGACCTCGCCGCGACGGCAGCCAGCCTTCCGGAGGAGCCGGTCTTCGACATCAACACCACGCTCGGCACCATCCGCGTCAAACTCTACAAAGCCACCCCGAAACACCGGGACAACTTCGTCAAGCTGGCTCTGGCGGGGTATTATGACGGCCTGCTGTTCCACCGGGTCATCAACGGCTTCATGATCCAGGGGGGCGACCCGCTGACAAAAGACGCCTCCAAGCTGGCGGAATTCGGCACCGGCGGCCCCGACTACACGGTTCCCGCCGAGATCGAGCAGGGCATAAAGGCCGGCTACAGGCACAAGAAAGGAGCCCTCGCCGCCGCCCGGATCGGAGATGAGGCCAATCCCTACCGGGAATCTTCGGGTTCACAGTTCTACATCGTACAGGACGAGCAGGCCTGCGCCGGGCTCGACGGAGGCTATACGGTCTTCGGCGAGACGGTCAGCGGGCTCGACGTCATCGACAAGATCGCCATGGTCAAGACCGACAAGAACGATGTCCCCCTCAACCCGGTCCGCATCAACAGCATCAAACCCGAGAGTTCACAGCTCAAGAAATCCGAGCCGGAAGAGCCCAAGGACGCCCAGGGCGGCCAGCCGGAGAACAAATAATTTTTTGCTAAAAAACTTGTCTATTCTATTGTGAATTAGCAAATTATCTTTATATTTGCATTGAATAGTTTTTTCATAGATTAAGTTTTAGGTTAGAATGGATCCGCCGGACGCTGGGAAGCATCCGGCGGATTGCCTTTCAGGGGCCCTGAAACCGCTATTTCTTCGTAAGTGGCTTATCTGTATCGAAATACGCCTTGAAGGAGCGGCGGAAATAAGGGACCTTCATCATCTGGCGGAAGAGGAAGGGCTGGAGGGTGTAAGTGAAGAGGATCGTGGAGATCATTCCGATAAGGGTCGAGACCCCTACGGAACGGACGGCGGGATGCACCGCGAAGAGCAGGGCCACGACCACGACGACCAGCACCACGGCCGAGAAGAAGATGGCGCTCTTATGATACAGGAGCAGGCTGCCGTCTCCGCCGCGGACCCTGTCCAGGAGCCCTTGCATCACGAAGATTGAATAATCCACGCCGATACCGAAGATAAAGGTCGAAATGACGATATTGATCAGGTTGAATTCGATGCCCAGCAGCGCCATCGCCCCCTCGACCACATACCAGCTCAGGAACATCGGCAGGAACGCGAGCAGCGCGATCCAGATATTCCGGAACGACAGGAGCAGGACGATCAGAACGAACAGGGACGAGATCCACAGCACGCTGTTGAAGTCCTGGTGGACGATTTCGACGAGGTCGTTGGTGTAGAAAATCGGATCGATGACGAGCGTTCCTCCGAGGGCATCCACCCGGCGGCCGACCGCCACCCGGTCTTCGTACGGGAAGTTCGCTGAGACAAAGACCATCCAGGTACCGTCCCTCCCCTGTTCCACGAAATTGGAGGCCAGTTCCTCGGGAATGATGCCCGCATCATAGAGGGAAGCCGGCTCGAAGGGCGTCCCGAGCATCCGGTAGAACGGCTCGAAAAGGGTGGGATCAAGCCCCTGACGCCGTGCCGCCGCCGAGATGTCACGGCGGGCACCGGAGATCCGCTCCGGCGTCCAGTACGCCTGCCAGGCGGCAATCCGCTCCGCCTGCACCCGCATCGGGATCAGCAGCCGCAGCTGCATGGCAGACACGCGCTTGACGGAATCCTTCGCCTGGAGTTCCTCCAGGACCCCGGCCATCCGCTGTGCGCCTTCGATGGCCTCGTCCAGCGTCTCCCCGGTCGCGGCGTAATAGAATGTCGAATAGCCGCCGTTGTTCTTCTCATTGAAGATTTCCGCGCTCCGGACGGCCGGCGGGGCGATGTAATTGAGGTTCTTGAGGTCGGGGTCGAAGCCGACCTTCCAGGAGAAGGCCACGCAGACCGCCGCCGCGATGGCCACCGCCCAGAGGAGCGGATGGTTGCGGTCGAGGCGCACGGAATTAATCTTGTCGATGACCGCGAAAGCCTTTTCGTTCCGGACGGTATTCCCTTTCCGCATGAAGTGCGGGACAAAGATCAGCGAGAAGAGCGTGCTCGAGACAAGGGCGAAGGTCGCGAAGAGGCCGAAATCACGGAGCAGCGCCGAGGAGGTGGCCAGCAGGCCCAGGAAGGCGCCGATGGTCGTCAGGCAGCCGAGCACCACGGGGACGGATTCTTCCCGGAGGACGCGCTCCGGGTCGCCGACGTATTTGAAATGCGTGATGAGGTGGAGGCAGTAGCTCAGCGCCACGCCGAGCACCACGCTGCCAATGCCGAGGGCCATCAGCGACATCTTCCCCTGGATCCAGTACATACAGGCGAGGGCCGTCACGATGCCGAACACGATGGGAAGGAGCTGATACGGGATGACGCGCCAGTCCTTGAAACAGCCAAAGATAAAGATCAGGACCAGGAGGAGGGAAATGCCGACGGTCAGATAAATGTCCTTTTTCATCTGATGGGCATTGGACCAGCTCATCACGGGAGCGCCGTGATAGCAGACCTCCGCATCGGGACACTTCTCAGAAAGCCGCTTCACGGCCCGGTCGATCTCACCGACCAGCTCCGCGGATTTCCCGGAATCCTGATAATTGAAATCCGGTGCCAGGAAAAGGAGGACCGACAGGCTGTCGGGGCTGAACAGGTGCGAGGAGATCATCTTGTACGATCCCGTCGCGACGCCCGGGCCCAGGTCGCCCAGCACGGCGCTCCGGAGCGAAGCCGGGTCGGATGAGACCATCTCGGTGACAGAGCCGGTCTCGTCCGCCATCACGAGATCCAGGTTGCGGGCCATCGCGGCATCGAGGGCCGCAGGCGTCAGCAGGCTGTCGAAGGTCGCGTAACAGGCCGTATCGACATAGGAGGGAATATGGTCGAGGAGGAAATACAGCGCATTGACGGCGAGGTCATCCGGCACCCGGCAAAGGATGTGGGAAATATGATGCGACACGGTATCGCCCTGCAGCAGGTATTCTTTCAGCGAATCGGCATAGTCCCCGAGCGTCCAGGGATCGGCAGAAGCCGACATGATCTGGATGGTGACATTGTCCTTTACCTTGATGTTGCCGGACACCAGGGCGGACTTGCCCTCCTGGCCGCCGGGCACAAGTTTGGTGACATCCTCTTCGTATTGCATCCGGGATGCAAAGAATCCGAAGACCCCGAAGAGAAGGACCATCAGCGTGTAAAGCAACCATTTATGCTTCCCGAAGAAGCGGTAGAGGGCGATGAAGAACTGGGCCATGGCAAGGCAGGTTTCAAATTCCTGCAAAGTTAAAAACAAAACTTTGCGTGCAAAAAGATTTTTGCTATTTTTGTAAGACTGATATCAAAATACTATCGCTATGACAGGAATTATCATTACCGTTATTGTCGTCGCGCTTCTTGCGCTTCTGATCTTCTGGGGTATCGGTGTCCAGAACAAACTCGTCAAAGCTGACGAAATCTCCAAGAACGCCCTGAAGCAGATCAACGTGCAGCAGATGTCGCGTTACGACGCCATCAAGGCCCTCGTCAAACTCACCCGCGAATATGCCGGTCACGAGAACGATACGCTCATCAAGGTCGTCGAGGCCCGCAAGATCACCTCTTCCCCCAATCCGACCGTCGATGACATCAACCGCAACGAGCAGGCCCTCTCGGCCCTCACGACCCAGGTCACGGCCGTCGCAGAGCAGTATCCGCAGCTCAAGGCCAATGAGACCTATCTCAAGACGATGGAAGACATCAAGTCCTACGAAGAGAACGTCCGTCTCTCGAGAATGACCTTCAACGATACGGTCACCCGGTTCAACAACCAGGTCCGCATGTTCCCCGGCAGCCTCGTCGCTTCCATGCTCGGATTTGCGCCGAAGGAGTACCTGGCAGACGACGTCAAGAAGGCGGACTTCCCCGATTTCTAGTCCATGAGACCCTCTTCACTGAAACGGGCGGGGATACTCCTCGCTCTTTTGGCGTGCTTTGCCGCAAGGGCCCAGACCGTCTACGACATCGACATGACCGTCGTCCTGCACCGCAACGGCGATGCGACCGTCAGCCAGATCTGGCAGACCAGGGTCTATCAGGGGACGGAATGGTATGTCCCGATCGGCAGCACCCGGGGCTTCGGCATGACGCTCAAAGACCTCATGGTCACCGAGGACGGCAGGGCCTATGAGAGCGACGGCCGCCACTGGGACGTCAACCGCAACCGGGCCGAAAAGGCCTTCCGCTGCGGCATCGTCGACAAGGATGACGGTTCGATGGAGCTATGCTGGGGCGTAGGGTCGGACGGAGAGCATACCTGGAACGTCATATATACGCTGGAAGGGCTCGTGCAAAGTTTCGACACCTGTGACGGCTGGGGATTCCAGTTCCTCGGAGACGAAATGCCCGAGCCGCCCGGACATGTCAAGGTCACCGTCGTCACCGACTTCGAAACCGATGCCTGGATTCCGGGCGAGAATGTCGGCATCTGGGGCTTCGGATTCAACGGAGAAAGCGGTTTTGACGGCAACGCGGCCTGGGCCGAATCCACCGAGGCGTTCGGCAGCAAGAGCCGTTTAGCGTTGATGATGCGTTTCGACAAGGGGATGTTCTCCCCGGAGGTCGCGAACGACATGTCCTGGGAGAAGTTCCAGAAGAAGGCATTCAAGGGCGGCGACTATAAGGTCATGAACGGTGTCGGCGGCTTTGTCCGCTGGATGTTCGACGACCTGGACGGCGTCGGCGGCATCGTACTGGCCAGCATCATCGTCGGGTTCTGGCTCCTCTGGAGCTGGGTCCGGAAGAAATACATCCAGATTACCGGGAACCGCTACAAAGCATCCGTCTTCGGCGTCCAGAAGATCGAGGGCTGGTGGCGTGACGCGCCGATGGACGGCAACATCCCCGCCGTCTACAGCCTGCTCAGGAACGGCGACCGGCTCAGAGAGAATTACGACAACGGGCTTTTCGGCGCCTATTATCTCCGCTGGATCCAGGACGGCATCGTCAAACTCCAGCCCGATCCCGTCAAGGAGCACACCGTCAACCTGGTCTTCGACCCGGAACATACCCCGACCTTCACCGACAGCATCGAAAGCAATCTCTACAGCATGGCCTTCCGGGCCGCCGGCGAGAACCACATCCTGGAAAGGGGTGAATTCGTCTCCTGGTCCAGGAACAACTACACCCTGTTTACCAACATCCCCGGCCAGGCCGACATCATCGGCAAGGCCGTCTGGTACTGCAAGTCCATGGAAGAGCGGCAGCATGTCGTCCAGATGCGCAATTTCCTCAAGGACTTTACGCTCATGGACGAGCGCCAGGCCGGCGAGGTCAAGATGTGGAAGCACCTGATGGTCTATGCGCAACTTTTCGGCATCGCCGAAAAAGTAGCCAAGAATTTCGAGAAACTGTATCCTGCGCAGTTCCAGGAGTACACGTCGAGTATCGGCATGTATAACGGTCTCAACTACTACTCGATGCTCTCGACCGCATCGCTCTTCTCGAAAGCCTCCTACGGGACGGCCCAGGCCAAGGCGAGCGCCGTGGCGGCGGAACGTGCCCGCTCAAGCGGTGGCGGCGGCAGGACGTCCTTCGGCGGTGGCGGTTCCTTCGGCGGTGGCGGCAGCCACGGCGGCGGCACCCGCTAGCCCCGAGCCGCAGCAAACCGTCCCGGAGCCGCAGCAAACCATCCCGGAGCGTCGGCACGCGATGCGTAAACGGATCATAGTCAACACTTTACGCAAAACCCTCTGGTAAAAAATCACCAGAGGGTTTTACTTAACAAACTAACAGTCAATCATTTACACATCGCGCCTAACCGAGCGTTTCACGGAGAACCTTCAAGGAGTGCACGTGGAGGGCAGATTCGGTATGGAATTCCAGATACCGGATCAGGCTGTCCGCAAGGGCATTGCGCCCGGCGCCTGTAAGCGGCAGGAGCATCGATTCCGCAAATCCGGCATCCAGCATCCGGCGCATGGCCGCCGCCTCTTCCTCGATGAAGGGCGCCACGTCCTCGAAGGAGGGCCTGAAGCCCAGCGCCCCGCAGAGTTCCACGAGGAAACGGACCGGGAAATTGGCAAAATTCGCCTCCAGCGAATCCAGTGTCAGGATGCTGCGGAGACACCAGTCATACAGGCCCTCCTCTGTCGCTCCTTCCTTGACGGTGCGGAAGAGCACCTCACTCATAAAGAGGGTGATCGTGTTCTTGTAGAGATTATTCCGGATTCCGTTCAGCGGGTACCGCGAAGAGAAGCCGGAGGCGTTGCCGAGCGTCGATTTCGGGTTGTCGGCGACGGTGGCCTCCACGACGTTGAGCGGCAGGAAAAGTGCCATGCCGGCCCCCTTTCCCACACGCGTCAGAAAAGAGCGGCGGCCGTATTCCCGACTCAGGGTATGCACGACGAGGCGGTTCTCGCCAAACCGCGTATAGCCGAGGATGATGAGTTCGCAGGCTCCCCTCACAGCAGTTCGTAATCGATCAGTTTCTGGTCGAGATTGGTATCCTTGACGCGGATCCGGACCGGATCGCCGAGTTTGTACACCTTGCGGGTGTGGCGGCCGACGATGCGGTAACGCTCTTCGTCAAAATCGAAGAAGTCGGTGCGGATATCCCGGAGGGCGATCATGCCCTCCACCTTCGTCGGCTCGATCTCGACGTACATGCCCCATTCGGTAAGGCCGGAGACATGGCCGTCGTACTCGTTGCCGATTTTGTCCTGCATATACTCGACGAGTTTATACTTGATGCTGTCGCGCTCGGCGTCGGCCGCAATGACTTCCCTTTCGGAAGCGTGCTTGCACTGCTGTTCGAAGTAGCCCTTGTCGGCGCTCTTGCCCTTGTCGAGGTATTCCGCCAGCAAGCGGTGCACCATCATGTCGGGATAGCGGCGGATCGGAGAGGTGAAATGCGTATAATACTTGAACGCGAGGCCGTAATGGCCGATGTTGTCGGTGCTGTAGCAGGCCTTTGCCATGGCACGGAGCGCGACCAACTCGAGGGAAGCGAACTCCGGTTTGTCCTTGGCCTTCTCAAAGAGTTCACGGAGGGATTTGGATATCTCGTCACCGTTTCCGGTCGGGCCCATCTTGTAGCCGAAATTCCCGGCGAAGCCGCGCAGGGCCGAAATTTTCTCGCCGTTCGGTTCGTCGTGAACACGGAAGACAAACGTCCTGCTTCCGGCAAAACGGGCGACCTCGCGGTTGGCCAGCAACATGAACTCTTCGATCAGCCAGTTGGCTTCCTTGGAAACGCGCTGCTTCACGTCCACCGGCTTACCGTTCTCATCGACGATGACCTTCATTTCGGGCCGTTCGAAGTTGATGGCGCCCTGCTGGAAACGTTTTTTCCGCAGCTTGAGGGCCAGGGTATTGAGTGCAAGAACGGCCTGCTTCACGTCGTCGGGGACGATGCCGCTGATGCTGCCTTCCCCGAAGGAACGCTTCATGGCCTCCTCCCCCGCCTCGATGATCTCCTGCGCCAGGTCGTAGTCGAACCGGTAATCGGAGATGATCAGCGTACGGCCGAACCAGCTGTCGATGACCTTGCCGTTGGGGCTGAGCTTGAACACCGCCGAGAAAGTGAGCTTCTCTTCGGCCGGGCGGAGAGAGCAAAGTTTGTTGGAGAGTTTCTCGGGCAGCATCGGGACGGTACGGTCTACGAGATAGACCGATGTACCGCGGGCCTGGGCCTCTTTGTCGACCGGGGTGCCCGGCTTTACGTAGTATGTCACGTCGGCGATATGGATACCGACCTCGAGGTTGCCGTCTTCGAGCAGCCGGTACGACAGGGCGTCGTCGAAGTCCTTGGCATCGGACGGGTCGATGGTGAAGGTCAGTACCTTCCGGAAGTCCTTCCGGCCGGCGCGGTCCTTGTCCGTGATCTCATCCGAAATCAGGTCAGCCGCATCCTCGACCTCTTTGGTAAACCTGTAAGGAAGGCCGTATTCGGAGAGGATGGCGTGCATCTCGGTTTCGTTCTCGCCGGGCTTGCCGAGGATATCGACGATATGGCCGCTGGGATTGGGCTCCCGGGGCGACCAGCTGTCGATGACGGCGGCGACCTTCATGCCGGATACGGCATTTTCGTCTTCCGGGACAGGGACCGAGATATCGTAGGGCATAAACTTCGAGCTCATCAGCACCCAGGCCTGATGCCCGACGATGTGCAGGATGCCGACGAAGGGCTTCTCCGAACGCTTGATGATCTTGGTGACACGGCCCTCCACCCGCCGGGTCCTGCCGTGCGGCTTGAGGATGGCGACGCGGACGGTATCGCCGTTAAGCGCGCCGAGGGTCTTCCCGACGCCGACATAAATATCTTCTTCCAGTCCTTCTACCGTAACGAACAGGAATCCGTCACGGGTCATCCGGGCCACGCCCGTGAACTCCTGAGGAAGAAATGTTTCTTTTTTGCCGCGGATCTTGGCCATGCGCCGTTCTCTTCCGCCCCTTCTGCTTCTTGACATATTGTATCGCTTATCAGGCACAAAGTTACGACAAATTTCGTAACTTTGCCGTATGTTGTACCCATTCAAATTTAACCCGATTGTCAAAAAGTACATCTGGGGAACCGAGCGTTGGATGCTGTCCGCCTACGAAGGGGATGAATCCGTTGTCGAGAACGGCGCTGAAGCCGGCAAAACCATCACAGAACTCGTAGAAGAGCATAAGGAGGCCCTCGTGGGCAAGTCCGTCTTCGCCCGCACCGGGACGCGCTTCCCGCTGCTGATCAAGGATATCGTCTCCCAGGACAAGCTCTCCATCCAGGTCCATCCGGACGACGCCCTGGCCCGGAAACGGGGTTTCCCCTGCGGAAAGACCGAAATGTGGTATGTCCACGCCGCAGAGAAGGGGGCCGCGCTGATTTCGGGATTCTCCCAATGGGTCACGCCGGAGCAGTACAAGGCACTCGTGGAAGAGCACCGGATCACGGATGTGCTGGCGGAGCACCCCGTCGCGCCGGGCGACGCGTTCTTCATTCCCGCAGGGCGGATCCACGCTATCGGGGCCGGCATTTCGCTGTATGAAATCCAGCAGACCTCCGATACGACCTACCGTATCTATGACTACGGCCGGATGGGACTGGACGGCAAGCCGCGCCAGCTGCATACGGAAGAAGCGCTTGACGCCATCGACTACGGCGTATACGATGACTACAAGGGCAAGCTCCCGGTCAGCTGCCCCTACTTCACCACCGCGCTTTTGGAAGCCCCGGAGAAGACCCGCGTCGATCTCCGTGAAACGGATTCTTTCTTCCTCCTCATCGGGCTCGAGGGCAAGGCCGTCATCGAGACCTCCCTCCCCCACGGATGGGCCACCAAGGGACACAGGACGGAGATTGCCGAAGGCGAACTCGTCCTCATCCCGGCATCATCAACGGGCATCACCGTCCTTCCGGAAGGCAATGCCCGTCTGATCACCGTCTGTATCTGATTAATCCGCCGACTCCTTGGGCCTGTACAAGACAAGGGTACAAGACCATTCTGCTTCAGCTCCCGTGCTGTCCAGCGCTGTAAAAGTGACCCTATGCTTGAGCGTATCGACCTGGATAACCGGTGTCTCCCCGACCCAATGCGAGTGCCATTCTGTCTTGCCAACAGGAATTTCCGCATCAGTTACCCTTCCCTGCTCCTCATTGAAAGACGTGACGGTAATCCGTTCCACTTGTCCTTCCGCGGAAAGCGTGAAAATGGAATAATCCACTTTCACTCCGCAACGGAGCGTATCGGCGTTAGGTGTAACAATTACCACCACCGGATCAAATCCGGCGTTGCAAGCCAATATAGAAAAAATAGCCGCCACAGCGGCGGCTGAAGCAAAAAAAAGTGTTCTGACACTCATTTAGATTTGAATCGATATGCCTTGACAATCGCCTTGGTTTCAACTTCTTTACCAAGGACAAGTACTGTCTTACGGGCTTCCTGACGGGTCACAACAAAATATTCAGCAGAAGGGAACTTCTCGTAGACAAGATAGGATGCACGGTTGAGTTTACGCCCAAGGCGAAGAACTGGAATTCCGGCACGTGTAGAATTCAAGGCAGCGTATTGGATAACACCCGGATTGAAATCCTGTCCGTTGATTTTGCGAATCTTGGAGAAAATCAGCAGATATGTGTCGTATGTTATGCTGATCTCGGTCTCACCGAGATATTCGAGATCACTCATCGCGATGTTGAGCTGCGTCGTGGAGGGAGCATAAGCCGACCGGGATATGACTCCACAAGACAGCGCAGTCATCAGGACGAACGCAACAGCAAGATACTTAAATACTTTCATAACCCGGACGGACTAATTGAAATAATAGGAAAGGGTCAGACGGACCGTATGGTCAATATAACCGGACAAACGGCTCAGTCTCTCATAATTTACTCCCGGCTGCTCCGGCGTTGACGTACGATAGTAGGTGGCATGATTTTCCCCTTGCGTGACCACTACCTTATACTTATCACCCAGGAAAGCTTTGGCACCGATACCATACTCAAGGCCAATTGCCAGGGGCAAGTTGCCGATGAAAGCCTGGATTCCCAACAAAAGATTGCCGCCGATGACAAATGGTATTCTTGTAACCACACTCGACTGATCTGTAGGAGCATTGGCTCCGGTCGTCGATGTTACCACACGCCAGTTCTCAAAACCGATGGGAATTTCAGCACCGACATAGACATCCAGGATATTTTTAGAGGAGAAATGATATGCAAAACCTGGCGTGAAATCAAAAATACCTTGTACAGTAACATTCTTACCGTCATACGTAACCAACGGGTCTGTCATAACATCACCCTTAATCACTTTTCCTTTGGACCTGTTTCCCCGACGGAAAAGATCGATACCGGCCCGAAGTTCAAGATGATCAGTAGCAAAATACTTGAAGTTCATCACAGGCAGGATATAGTTTTCCCTTGAGTTAATAAGCATCCCGCCGCCGAAGAATACACCGAAATCCCCCTTTTCAGGGCGATTGCCAGTCTTAATAGTGGTTGCAGTAGGATCCCCCTGAGAAATTTGGGCCGAAAGTGTAGTCGCAGCCGCAATGGCGAGAAGGACGACCAGAAACAGTTTCTTTTTCATGAGATAGAAATTATTGTTTATGCAAATATAGATAATTCCTTTAATAAAAAAAACTTCCTTCCCTTTACTCCAGACCGCGGCCGCGGAGCAGCGCGGACGGATCGGGATCGGCGCCCTTGAACTGACGGAAGAGCGTCATCGGCTCCTCGCTGCCGCCCTTCTCCAGGAAGGTCTCGCGGAACTTCTTCGCCAATGCAGGATTGACGCGCGGCTCCGCCTTCTCGAATTCGGCGAAGGCATCACGGTCAAGCACTTCCGACCACAGGTAGCCGTAATAGCCGGCGCTGTAGCCGCTGTTGAAGATGTGGTTGAAGTAGGTGGTGCGGTAACGCGGGATGATTTCGTCAATCAGGCCC
>JAEEGL010634485.1_pt1 | contig 17457 bp, 24 predicted proteins | sample 9134231 | NCBI WGS metagenome assembly JAEEGL01 (sample SAMN16246548, study PRJNA631951) | gut metagenome | biome: gut microbiome; feature: rumen; material: fiber-attached | host: Bos | place: Iran: Karaj | collected 2018-10 | reverse complement strand
TAATCACATCAAAAATGGATTGAGGAAACTATAATGGCTAGTGGAGTAGAGGCTTTCAGCCTATATGCAAAGTTAATATTAGACTCGGGCGAGTATGAAAAGGGCTTATCGGAATCAGAAGGTAAGGCGAACAGCTTTGGCAAGAAACTAGCATCAGGATTAGGTACAGCGGCGAAGGCAATCGGCGCAGGTATAGCGGCATCTGCAGCGGCTATCGGTGGATTGACTAAAGCGGCAGTTAGTGCTTATGCAGATTACGAGCAATTGACGGGCGGTGTAGAGACTCTGTTTAAGAATAGCTCAGACGTAGTAATGAAATATGCCGAGAACGCATACAAGACCGCAGGATTGTCCGCTAACGAGTACATGGAGACAGTAACGGGCTTTTCGGCTTCGTTATTGCAATCGTTAGACGGAGATACGGCGGCAGCGGCGGAAAAAGCTGACATGGCTATCACAGACATGGCGGATAATGCGAATAAGATGGGTACTTCAATGGAATCCATCCAAAACGCTTATCAAGGCTTCGCAAAACAGAACTATACAATGCTCGATAACCTAAAACTCGGTTACGGCGGCACAAAAGAAGAAATGCAAAGACTTCTTGAAGATGCCGAGAAAATATCGGGTATTAAGTACGACATATCTAGCTATGCGGACGTTGTAGACGCTATTCACGTAATGCAAACAGAAATGGATATTGCAGGTACTACAGCTAAAGAAGCAAGTACCACTATATCAGGTTCGCTTGGTATGCTTAAATCCTCATGGCAGAATCTTGTCGCAGGATTCGCTAATCCAGATGCAGATATGGGAAAACTGATTGACGACCTTGTATCGTCAGCAGAAACAGCTTTTTCAAACCTTATGCCCGCTATAGAACACGCTTTATCAGGCATAGGAGAGTTCATAGAAAAGATTGCGCCTATTATAGCTGAGAAGTTGCCACCTCTGGTAGAACAGGTATTACCATCACTAATTAATGCGGCTATAACGTTGTTTAACGGCCTTGTAGCGGCGCTTCCTGTTATACTTAAGGTTTTGGTAGCTCAAGCGCCTATGATTATTACAACGATTGTAGATGCTATTTTGAAGTTGCTGCCTATGATAATCGATTTAGGTTTGCAGCTCATCTTGGCTTTAGCAGACGGATTAATTGAGGCTTTACCGGAACTAATTCCTGCAATAGTCGATGTAATTATGACTATAGTAGAGAAGTTAACTGAGCCTGACACTCTCATGCAACTAATAGAGGCGGCTATGCTGCTTATATTCGCTGTAGCTGAGGGTTTGATAGAGGCACTACCACGAATAGTAGAGTCGCTAGTAACAATAATAACCAATATGGTTACATTCTTCGTCGAGAATTACCCAGAGCTCCTCAAGCAAGGCTTAGAGCTTATTACTAATCTCGCAAAAGGCTTGATACAAGCAATACCTAAGATTGTAGAGGCAATCGGTAAGGGCATGCTTAAATTGTTAGAGGCGATTAAGGCCAAATTCGCTGACGTAAAGCAAAAGGGTAAAGAGCTCATCGAAAAATTGATTGATGGAATCATAGGAATGTTTACCAAAATCAAAGAAAAGGGCTCAGAGCTTGTAGAGAAAGTCAAAGAGGGCTTCAAGGAAAAAGTAGAGCAGGCCAAGACATGGGGTAAAGACCTTATCCAGAATTTTATCAATGGTATCTTGGAAAAATGGAACGCTTTAAAAGAGACCGTAAAAAACGTTGCAAACACAGTAAAAGAGTTCCTCGGCTTCTCGGAGCCTGAAAAAGGCCCATTATCGAATTTCCATACCTATGCGCCTGACATGATGGACTTGTTTATGAAAGGTATTGAGGACAACAAGCAGAAGCTCCAAGATACAGTTGCAAGTGCTTTTAACTTCCAGCCTTTAATCACAGCCCCAGAAGTCGGAGCATCTGATGGAACGATAGGACAGCAAACATGGAACATCAATATCTATCAACCTATGGAGTCAGCCGCAGACGTAGCTAGAGCAATTAGAGAAGAATCACAATATGGATTGATAGGGGGTGACAGCCTTGCTTATTAAATTTGTTAAAGAGGACAACACAGTTTTATACGTTGGCGAGGGCTACGATTGGAGATTGCAGAAAAAAGGTTTAGAGGGTTTTGCGTCCTTTGAGGGTAAGCTGACAACTACAGCGGACTACTCGAGGGACGGAAGCACCCTTGATAATATCCGTTTAGAGGATAAGAAGCGAACGCTCAAGATTTGCAATATAAACTGGAGAAGTTCAGATGTAGAGAGAGATAAGGCAAGAAGATTTTTTACGTACGGAACCAATTACAAAATCTACATCACTCAAGGCGGCGAAACAAGGTGGAATGAGGCCACTCTTTACCGAATGGCTATAAACGAGCCAACAAATGAAGATTATATGCTCAAGCTCACATTGTCCTTCGAGTTCGAGTCTCCATATCTTCTAAGTTATGACGATTTCGGCAAAGATATTGCGTCGCTAACACCACACTTTGCGTTCCCCTGGATGAGTAGCATCGATAAAGGCACATATGTAGCGGTATTCAATTTTGACCGCTCAGTAGATATATACAACGATGGCGACATTATTACTTATGTAAGAATCAAGATTTCGTTCAAGAATCCTGTTACTAATCCAAAGGTAGGAATCAATGACGGATTTATTCGATTCATCGGTGTATATGGAAAAGCCGACCATATCGAGATAGACTACACAGTAAATCCACCTAGAATAACGAATAACGGCGAGAACGTTCTAGGTGAGTGCGATAGAGCTAGTATTTTTGAGAAGATGTATATAGACAAAGGAGCAAATACAGTATATTTCGACGCTGACAACGGAACAGACGAGATGAGCGTATCTGTTTACTATAATCGTCAATACACCCTGATATAGCGAGGTGGCAACATGAGTAGAAAAGATAAAGGCAAATATGAAGTTCCGTTCTCGGTAAAAATACTTGATGATAACTTTAATCTAGTAACACCAATTTACTACGACAATCTTCAATGGGATAGGAACTATAATCAGGTTGGTAAATTCGTTATTGACGGAGTTGTAGGAGATTACGACAGAGATACATGGAAATACGTATATACAGCAGAGCGTAAGGAGTTTGGTAGAATCTCTCAGGTAAATCTGAAAAAGAGTGGAGCTAAAAAGACCCTTACAATATCAGGATTGTTTGTAGAGTACGAACTAAACAAAATGATTTGTTATACAAAGCCATCTCATTTCGATGATGATGCAGGAACACACTACGGAACTTCGATTCTATCAACTAATGCACCTACGTGGATAACTCAAGAAGGAAATGCCGATGCGGTTGCTAGAGCGTTCTTTAACGGATTCAAGCAGATTTCGTTTAGAAACTATCGAGTGGGCGATTTTAGCGGCACATCGCTAGTAACAGACTCCTTTGCTCTTGATATTAGTTATGGAACAACAGCAAGCGGAACATATAACTATTCAAAGCATACTCGAAACAACGAGAAGCTGGGAGATAAGCTATACGACATTCTTAAAGAAAGCTACGCATCTTACGAGGTTATCTTTGACTACATGAATAGAACAAAGACCCTCAATATTATTCACGGCATCGATAGAACACAACTAGGACACGCTTATGGAGTCAATTCTATTTGCTTTTCCATGACGAATGGCTCAATAAAGAGCGTGAGTATAGTAACAAGTGACACAGATACGAAAGACGTTGTGTTGCAGTACGCAGAAGATGAGACTCAGACCCTTATCCTTGCGAACGCTTTAAGCGGTAGTGTAGGGCGATTTACAGCCAAAAGTATGAGTAGCAATCAAAGCGACTTTATCAACGATGAGACAGTTGATTTTAACCAAGCAGATAAAGACCACAAACTAGCGGTTATGTCAGACGCAAGCCTTAGACTTCACGAGTTGGAAGACGTAGTCAATATCCAATTCGATTTTGTCAATAGTAGTTATCGCTACATAGAAGATTTTGAGCTGGGCGATGTGGTGTCGGTAGATTTACCTGAATTAGGAGTATCGATTGACACACAGATTATCGCTTGCCATGAAGTCATCAAACAAGGTGTATGGAGCATGACCTTAGAAGCAGGAAAAGCAATAATACGAAAGAGAGGTAAAGTATAATGGTAGGTTTTCCTTTTGACTCAGAAGTAGTCTATGACCCTGAAACCGGCGACCCACAATTTGACCGAGCTGTATCTTCACAGCCTTTGCGAAAATTGCTTAGTGAGCTGTTTACGACGGGTGTAATGCCAAACCCTAGCACTAACTTACAGGTATCGGCAGGAACCGATGGAATGACAGTAGAGGTAGCCGCAGGATTTGCGGTAGTTCGAGGCGGATTATGCCAAGAGCTTGAGACAAGAACTCTTGAGGTCACAGCGGCATCTACAAGCTATGACCGAATCGACACAGTTGTATTGAGATGGAATGAGAACATAGATGTTAGAACAGCAGATCTGTACATCGTAGCAGGAACACCTGCACAGAATCCTGTTAGACCTGAACTACAGAGAAATAACTCTATATATGAAATAGGTCTTGCAGATGTATTTGTTACAAGAGGAATAGCGACAATCACTAATGACAAGATTACAGATACTCGCTACGAATCAGAGCGATGCGGTATTGTATCTTCTGTATCTGAATGGGATACCACAACAATCTATCAACAGATACAAGCAGACCTCGCAGGATTCAAGTCTAACGAGGAAGCAAGCTTTTTAACATGGTATAACGCATTCACATCTGATGCAGTTGCAGATATCGAAGATTTCGAGGACGCACAGCAGACAGCTTTTGATTTATGGTTCCAAGATATTATGGGGCATTTGTCACAGGATGCAGCCACAGATCTGCAGAATCAAATAAATGACATGGCATACTATTATGTTCAAGACCATGTTTTATATTTACCAAATACAAGTTGTAGTGTTAGTGATGGCGTGTTAACAATCGGTACACCATCTAACAGTTAGAAAGGAGATTTATTATGCCAAGTCCATATGTAACACAAGTAAATTTAGGTGGTACGGTTTACGATGTTAAAGACCCAAACGCTGCTACAGAAATTGATACAAAGCAAGATATTACGGACAACAATCTTGAGACTACAGATAAAACAATCGTAGGAGCAATAAATGAATTAAAAAGCGGAAAACAAGATAAGTTAACTAATCCTTTAACACAGAGTGACGTTGTGAACAACCTTACTAGCACAGCTACAAATAAACCCTTGTCAGCTGCACAAGGTAAAAAATTAGGTGCATATCCTAAAATATTTAACGTTATCGGAGAAATAGCAAACTCAGATGGTGGAGCAGCTAGAGGTACAGGAGTTGCTACAGTTATTCTTTATGCAAGTGGTTTAGCTAAAATTGAATACCAATATACAATTACGACAGCCGGAACAAGTACCGCCACAACAAATTTTAAATGGGGATTAAATCGTGATTTGTTATCTGCGAGAAATTCTAACATACCAGCAATAACCCCTGTTGCCGGCGGCGTTGCAGAGTGGTATAGCGCTAAAAGTAATAGCACTTGGTCTGCTTTGCATGAAACATACAATGGGTATGGTTGTACTCATACTGTTAACTCACAATTTTGGTGTGCGTCACGAAATCACAACGGAACGTCTGTAGGTGCACATCCTGTTAGTACCGCAGTCTTGAACATTAGAATATGCGGTACTTGCTACGGTACATTTACTGTGACCTAAGAAAGGAGAAAAATTATGGATGATATAAGACAAGTAAACGTTAGGGGTACTTTGTATAATGTTACATCTACTGCAAATATAAACATGGCTCCTATAGAAGATGGCGACACCGCTAGTCAGGCATATACTATAAATAAATTAATAGTATTTAAAGGCTATTTATGTAAGACTACTACTGCAATCGCACAAGGAGATACTTTAGCAATAGGCACGAACTTAGCTTATGATACTATTGCAGAAGAAATAGAGGGACTTAGTGATGGCATAGGTGGAACAACTGATACTTTTAGGTTTGGCACAGATGGTAGCGGAGAATATGGTTACATCAAGAAAGTGGGTGGTGCTGATACATTCTTCCCTTTTAAAACAAAGCATACTGAGACAGTAACTCCTACTAGCCGGGCGCAGGTTGACATGGGAGAATACCATAAAAAGAGATATGTGACACTGACTAGTGTGCCAAATAATAACACCACTACATATTCAGCTACTGCAAGGGGAGCGTCACTTGATATGGGAGCAACGAATACCCATAGATACGTGAATACAAACGGAGTTCCTAATTCTAATAGCGGCACTTATAGTGTTACTGCAAATGGCACACATGATATGGGGGCCACGAATTCATATAGATATGCCAATGTGAATGTTCCTCTTACAGCGGACGGTAGCACTCAGATAATGGAACATTCAACGGCTACGAGTATTTCTGCCACAATAGGAGATTATTATATTATCTCGGCAACAGGTAATGATTCATGGAGAAATAATCTAAGCGGGTGTACACTTATAGCCTCTACGGAATACTCTCATGTAAATTTTTCTTATGTAGCTTTAGTAAAAGCAACTGCCACAACTATAACATTTCAAAATGCTTATGGTGGAGGGGCGATTCGTTTAGCAAGATAGAATTAATTAAACAGAAAGGAGAAAATCGGAGGAGTCTTTAACGCAAGACTCCTCTTTTTAAATTTGCGTAACAGAGCCTATAATTCATGCAAAAATTAAGGTAGTTATAGGTAGTACCACAAGGAGCCATTGTTATGACAGAGCAGGAGAGAATCGTTGTGTTGGACGAAAGACAGAAATCAATGGAACAGCGACTAGTGAAGACGGAACGACTTGTTGATAATATCAACAGCCTTACCATTTCGGTAGAGCGGTTATCAATCGGCTTTTCTTCTCAAGTAGACACGCTAAAAGAGATGAATCTTCGTCTAAGCAATTTAGAAAACGAACCAAGAGATACGATGAGACATGTTTACAAGCAAATAATCACAGCTTTAGTAACGGGTGTTATAACTGCGATATTTTGCAACGTGTAAAAGGAGAAAAAACAATGAATAAGATTAATTGGAAAGTAAGAGTTAAGAATCCTCATTTCTGGATCCAAATTGTTACTGCAATAGTCGTGACTATAATCGGCTATGCAGGCATAAGCGGTTCAGAGATAACTACATGGGGAAAACTACTTGACCTCATTGTGATGGCTATATCAAACCCATATTGCTTGATGCTTGTAGCGGTAGCTGTTTGGAATGCAATAAACGACCCTACAACAGAGGGGTTTGCGGATAGCGCAGACGCTATGAAGTACGATAATCCGAAAGAGAATTAGGAGATTGAATATGGTACCAATCAAAACACAAATAGCCAATAAGGCCAACTATGGAACTCAGAGGAATACATCGAATATAAAGTATATCGTAATTCACTATACAGGAAATGATGGGGATTCCGACGAGAGCAACGCAAAATATTTCAAAAACAATATCGTAAAAGCATCAGCTCATTATTTTGTAGATGACGACTCGATTACGCAATCTGTTCCAGATAATTACTCAGCTTATGCCGTAGGCGGCAAGAAGTACAATAACGCAGGCGGTAGATTGTATGGAACGGTAAATAATAGTAATTCAATTAGTATTGAGCTGTGTGACTCGGTTAAAAACGGAGTTGTATATCCAACAGATAAGACAATCAACAATGCTATTGAGCTTACTCAGTATTTGATGAAGAAATACAATGTTCCCGTTCATCGTGTTATCAGACATTATGATGTTAACGGAAAGCCATGTCCTGCATATTGGACGAATGACGCTAAGTGGCTTACAAGCTATCGTAACAAGCTCGGTGCTACAATCCCACAGGGACAGCCCGACAAGAACCCATATAAAGAGCCTACAAAACAGGTTACATCTAAAGCCAACGCTCAAAAGCTGGGCATATCTGTTTTTGAAAGCACGGGCGAAAGTGTTAAATGGCTTCAATGGGAGCTTGAACAGGTAGCTCCTGCATATAAGGATTATCTCGAACAAAACGGCGGCATTGACGGAAAATGCGGAAATGCTACAGTTGAGCTTTTAAAAATGTTCCAAAAGAATTATGGACTTGAAGTTGACGGAGTGTGCGGTAGAAACACAAGAAAGGCTTTGATAGAAAATTGAAAACCATAATGCCTGAAAGATCAAGAACTGAATACGAGACTATCATAACCGAGTGGATACTCTCGGAAAGAGATAGAGCTATCATACGCAGAAGAATCCTTGACGGAATCTCTTACGAAAGACTCGCAGAAGAGTTTGAGTTATCGGTGCAGCAGACTAAAAGAATTTGTTATAAATCTCAGGACATAATCCTGAACCATTTATAAAACTACTTTCTTATTGCCTCGTATCATAAGTGATACAAAATTGAGACATTCATGTTATCGTGAATGTCTTATTTTTTTTCTAAAATTAAGAAAAAGGAGAAAAGAGATGTTCATCGAATATAACGTCAATCCATATAAACGAGTAGGCGATTGTGTAATCAGAGCCATAGCGATGTTTTTGGGCGAATCGTGGGAAGATACCTATTGGAGCATCTGCGAAAAAGGGGCTCAAAGCTATGACATGCCAAGCTCAAACGAAGTATGGGGAGAGTATCTTTTAGATATAGGCTGTAAGCGCCATATTATACCGAATGAGTGCCGTTGTTATACGGTTAAGGATTTCTGTAAGGATAACCCTAGAGGCCGTTATTTGCTTGCTACAGGAAGCCACGTAATAGCCGTAGTGGATGGCGATTACTATGATACATGGAACTCAGGAAACGAACTACCAATTTACTTTTTTGTGAGGTGACAAAATGAATCCATATCAAAATTATTCAGCAATCAATCCAAACTTTTACAATCCTCAATTCCAAATGCCGCAGACAAGAAGTAACAGAATATGGGTACAGGGAGAAGCAGGAGCCAAAAGCTATCTCGTTGCACCTAGTTCGTCTGTGGACATGTGGGATTCAGAGGCTCAAACAATCTACGTTAAAACAACCGATGCAACAGGGATGCCAACAATGCAGGTGTTAGATTACACCATTAGGGGTGGGAAGCCCGAAAAAGAGCCCGTAGAGGCATCTGAAACTAAGTATGCCAGTATTGATGACCTTAACGAATTAAGAGCCGAAATAGGGCAAATTAAAGAGCAATTAAATAAGCCAACAGCCAAGAAGGGAGCAAAGACAGATGAATAATATGTTTAACCAACTTCAATCCTTTATGCAAAACCCTATGAATGCAATATCCAAAATGGGCATTCCTCAACAATACATGAATAGTCCCGATAGCATTATTCAATACTTGATGAACAGCGGAAGATTGTCGCAAGAGCAATACAATCAAGCGGTATCTAAAGCTAAAGAACTGCAGAACAATCCAATGTTTAAGCAGTTTTTCAATCGGTGATAATCTTGCAAGATTCACAATAACTAAATAACCGAGCTGTAAACACAGTTCGCTAACCGCATTAATTAGCGGTAGAAAGGAGATATTATGAGTTTAACAGAAAATGGCTCAGACATCGTAATGCCTGTATCGCCTATGTATGGCGGCGGCAATGGTGGTTTTGGGTTTGGTGGAGATTGGGGAAGTCTTATTGTACTATTCCTAATTGCTGCTATGTTCGGCGGATTCGGTGGCGGATTCGGTGGCGGTGGTTTTGGTGGTGGCGGTTATGATTTTCCATGGATTTTAACAGGTCAGCAGAATATCAACACCAACACAAACAACGGATTTAGAGATGCCATGATTAACGATGGCATCAACTCTATCCAGAACAACCTTAACGGAATCTCTACTCAGCTTTGCAATGGATTTGCAGGAGTAGAGCAAGGAGCCAACGCAAGACAGATAGCAAACATGCAAACAGCTTTTGCTAACCAAACAGCTATGTCACAGGGATTTGCTGACATCTCTAGTCAGTTAGCTAATTGTTGTTGCGAGAATCGTTTAGCTACATGTCAAACACAGAACGTCATCCAGAACGAAGCTAGTGCTACTCGCTTTGCCGATGCTAACAACACTAGAGACCTTTTGACAAATCAGACAGCCAATACACAGGCCATTCTCGATAAGTTATGTCAGCTTGAGTTAGACGCAAAGAACGATAAAATCAACGACCTTGAACGTCAGCTTAGCTTAGCTAATCTTAGAGAGTCTCAGACAGCACAGAACGCATTTATCGCACAAGGATTAAATGATGAAGTAGATGCTCTTTACAATCGTTTGTCAAATTGTCCTGTTCCAACAACCCCTGTATACGGACGCACACCTATCTTTACATGCAATAACAATTGCGGATGTGGATGCGGAAACAATTTCTAGGGGGGGTGAGGTTATGGCAGAGTTTACTAAAAACGAAGTGCAAACTGTACTTCCTAACCAAGTTGTCACCCTTAATACAAGTATTGGATGCAACAAAGGGTATGTATACCACAGAAATGGAAGTGGTATTGTAACTCTCCGAGGTGTTACTAATAACTGTTTTGCTAGGTATCAAGTGACATTTAATGGAAATATAGCGGTACCAAGTACAGGAACAATAGGGCCAATATCAGTTGCGATTGCATTAGATGGAGAACCACTTTTGACAAGTAGAGCAATCGTTACTCCTGCCGCAGTTGCAGACGAACCACCAACACAAGATAACTTCTTCAATGTGACAAGCACAGCTATTATCTCGGTTCCAAAAGGCTGTTGCTTCAATATAAGCGTTGAGAATACATCAGAAAGTGCTACACCTGCTACAACTCCTGCTCCTGCAATCCTAGTTCAGAACGCAAACCTCACAGTATCACGAATAGCATAGAAAGGAGAGTTATTATGCACGAATTATATGATGATTTAAAAGAAATGTGCGATACTCTAACTCGAGAGCTGGGAAAAACAAATAACAAAATGTCTAGCGGCGGCAATATATCCGCAGGAGACATGGAATACATAGACAAGCTCACTCATGCTCTTAAATCCGTAAAAACCACTATGGCAATGATGGATTCTGAATATTCAAATAGAGGCAGTTATGCAAACTATATGAATAGAAGCTACGATGGAAGCTATGAGGGCATGTCGAATGCTCGAGGCAGAGGAAGAAACGCAAGAAGAGATTCTATGGGCAGGTATTCATCAGAAAGAGGATATTCACGCGACGAGATGGTAGATACATTAGAAGATTTGATGGAATCGGCACCAGATGATAGAACTCGACAAGAGTTTCAAAGATTTATCAGTAAAATGCAATCTATGTAGAGGGGGTGTTCCTTTTGATCAAAGAAACTGATTTGCTAGAGGCAATTGCAGAATGTCAAGGGGAACGCAACCCTAACGCAAATACCTGTAGGAATCTAGCGGCCTACTATACAATCCTAGACCATATCACGCAAAGAGAGAAGCCAGAAGAACAGATAAGGGGCTACAGTTATTCGGATGGTTCGATAGGGTATAGTAGCAATAGCAATTTTGGAATGGCAATAAGGAAAAAGAATATAGACGATGTGATGCCATTAATTGACGAGCTAATGACAACGCTAGAGGTTGTTTATCCTAGATTGTATGATGCGGTAATGATGAAACTTAAAGAGGGGTAACTGCTACCCCTCTTTTTCGTGCATCTTAACAATGCCTCTTACAGCTATTTCGTATTCCCTAATAGTATCCCTCAAGATTTGAAATACAACAGCCTTATCATATTCTCTTTTGTTTGCGTAGCCCTCAAATATGGCACCTGAGATTGTTCGAGCTTCGCCTAGCGAGTCAATTAATTTTTCTATTTCAAATTGATATTCCATAACTACCCCCTATTCTTGTTGATAACATCAATTTCATGGTCTACAGCGTCCAAGATAAATTGATTCATAGATTTGTTTGCTGTTTCTGCATATTTCTTAATCTTCTCTTTAGTTTCCTCAGACATTCTGATTTTATATTCCGCTTTGGTGGCAAGGTATTTCTTGCAAGCTCTTGCCTGAGCTTCGGTATAGCGTTTCTTTTTTTCCATAAACACTCCTTTGCTAACGACATAATATCTCGTGTTTATTATATAACAAAAGTGTATATGGGGACATATACAAAAAACATGAAGAAAGCCATAATTCTTTGTGCAAAACGTCAATAGTATCTATGGGGGCATAGATATATAATTATCTCAAGATAAACGAAATGAGTAGTTAACGCAATTATAAATAGATAGGGGGTGTTTATATGACGGCAATAATTTTAGTAATGGCAGCAGGATTGCTTTTCTTTGATGTGATATTACATTTCACTTTATATCATTTTGATAGATAAGCAAAAATGAACAATTTTTGAAAATAGCGCATCAAGGGAGAATACGTGATAAAATCAATTTAGCTTTAGCGATGAAAGGAGAAAGAGATTATGGCAAATTATGTAACACAGACAAGCGACAAGAGCAAGAAGACAGCTTTAATATGCTGCGCACTTGGCGGACTTTTCGGAGTACATCAGTTTTACGTTGGAAACATCGGCAAGGGAATCCTTTATGCCTGCACAGGTGGATTGTTTGTTTTCGGTTGGATAGGCGACCTTATCAAGATTGCACTAGGTTCGTTTAGAGACAATGTAGGGGCTCCTTTGAGAGAATAATGTCCGTACGGTGTCCGTAAAAATGGCTGCAAAGCCCGTAAAATAGGCAAAGGCTCCCCGACTTTTAATCAGGTTGTCGGGAGTTCGAGCCTCCTCAGCCTCAGCAAAGAAGAGCACGTAAGCATTGGCTTACGTGCTTTTTTATTTTACAATAAGATAAAAGATATATTAGTTTTTTATTTATAAGTTTATATGGGTTTATATATGGACATAGGATTTTGATATAGTTATCAAAAGGAAATAAAAAGGGAGTAAATAAAAATGGATAATAACATTCAATTATTTGAAAATCAGCCTATTAGGGCAGCTTGGGTAGAAGATGAGGAAGAATGGTACTTTTCTATTGCCGATGTGGTGCAAGTTCTTACTGAGAGTGTTGATGGTCGTAAATATTGGAATAAGTTAAAACAACGTCTCAATGAGGAGGGGAGCCAACTGGTGACAAATTGTCACCAGTTGAAAATGACCGCGGCTGATGGAAAGAAAAGATTAACTGATGTAGCAAATACAGAGCAGTTACTTCGTATTATTCAATCAATTCCATCTAAAAAAGCCGAGCCTTTTAAAATGTGGTTAGCTCAGGTTGGTCGAGAAAGGATAGAAGAGACTATTGACCCAGAGCTTACTATTGATAGAGCTTTAGAGACATATTCTAAGCTGGGGTACGATGCGGACTGGATAAATCAAAGACTACAGACTATTAGAGCAAGAAAAGAACTTACAGATCAATGGAAGAGTCATGGAGTGGAACAGGGAAGAGAATTTGCAATCCTTACTGATGAAGTGACAAGAGCCTGGTCTGGTATGAGTACTAGACAATACAAAAATCTCAAGGGATTAAAGAAAGAGAATCTTAGAGATAATATGAGTACTCTTGAACTTGCGTTAAACATGCTTGCAGAGGCAACTACTACAGAACTTACTAAAGTTAATAATCCTCAAGGACTGGAAGAAAATCAGAAGATAGCAAGAAGAGGCGGTGCTGTTGCAGGTAATGCAAGAAAGGAAATAGAGGCAGAAACTGGTAAGCCAATTATAACTAGTAAGAATGCTACTCAACTTAATGACATAGTGACTGGTTTTATAAATGGTGTAGTGGATAATGAGGAATAATATGTATAGTCAGTTATTCTAATAATTCGAATAACTGATTTCATTTAACAGGTTGTGTTTAGAGGGAGACTAAATGGGATTTGATTTCAAAGTTACAAGAGAAGATTTAGATAGTGCTGTAGATCAAGCTATTTCTGATGCAGAGCATGAGTTCATTGAAACCAGTAAGACTATAGATGCATATGATGCTTTTGCAGAATTGGAGAAAAAGTATTTTAAGTAGTATATGTTGTCTTTCTGGTTTAACCTGAGACTGAAAACATCATGCAAAATACAACTCCCATACTCTTCCGGATAGATAAAGATAGTAGCATTCATCATAGTTATTGAAGTCTATGTTTGTGAGCTCTACAATTTTGGCAATTCTATATTTAAGTGTGTTGTGGTGGATATGTAATTCCCGTGCGGTGTTGGTCAAATTCTGGCCATATCGTATATACGTTAAAAGGGACATTACATATTCGCTATTTTTTTCTTTATCAATAGCATCTAACAGCGGGATGGCAGGGTGCATGAGGTACTTTGGATTATGCTCTTTTGCGTAGGAAAGAATCAGCTGGTCCAATATATGTTTTGAATAGAATACAAAGGTATCCTTTAGCTTAATGCTCTTTGCAAGGGAAAGGGCAGATAGAGTGTTGGCATACTCGTCTGCAACTAGGGATAGATCTGTAAACACAGTGCTTACGCCGGCCTGCAGCTTATATTCCTTTAATAGTGCTTTAAGTGTAGTGTAGTTGTAATCTGCCTCAAAGCTGTCTGCGTTAGTATCAAAAAGCAAAATCAATCTATTGTCATGGATAAAAATTGTTGGGCGGTTTAAAAGATTGTGAAGCTTTCTCTTTAACAGGTAGAGCTGTTCCGCTGGAAGCTCGTTTTTTGAAATAGGTTCAATAGCCAGGATATAAAGCTTTTCCAGCAGTCGGATATTTAAAGCATTGAAGCGCTCAAGGATATCATTAGCATCAATGGTTTTTCCTTCTACCAATGACTCTAAAAAGGCCTCAACCCTGGAATTTGCAAATTTATATTTAATATTGCTGGCGGACATTAGGATGGCAATCAGGTTGCTGAGGTTGCCAAGGATTTCTTTTTCCACAGCTGTTATTGGATGATTGTATTCCAAAAGCTTTAGGTATCCTAAGGTATTGTGTCCCTGTATAATCTTTGCCACCAGCTGACGGTGGTTTTCCATTCCATATTCCCACACAAACTTTTCTTCTGAAGAAATATCATCCTCCATTATAAGGTTGGTGTATTCCTCTTTAACGTATCCATTAGTGAGAATCCAATCCCAGAAGGGCTCATCCTTAACCTCGTCACCACCGGACTGGGCGATGAAGCACATGGATATGTCCACAAGCATAATAGGCTGGCCCAAAATCTTATAGCCTTTGTCCAGCAGACTCTGGATATCATTGCTTTCATTCATTTCTTTGATAAAAGCAGAAGTACAGCTTGCAATATAAAGTTCCTCTTGTGTTTTGTCTTTAAATTCCATGATTGGCCTCACTTTCTCTTATAATTATATTGTAACAACCGAAGAATACTTTGTCAGTAGGCGACAAAAAATGTTCACAATAGACAGCAAAAAGACAATAAAATATTGTAAAAAGAAAGTCTATAAGGTGTATTATTTAACTGTAGGGAACGAAGAACTTGAATAGTTGCCGTGATAAAATTGAATCAATAAATGTTTGTTAAATAAATAACAGATAACTGGCAAATGAAAAGGAGTTTAAGTATGTACGAGAATTTATTTTCAAGTAAGAAAATCGGTACAATGACAGTCCCTAACAGAACAGTAATGACTGCTATGGGAAATTATCTGGCAGACGAAGGCGGCTTTGTTTCAGACAAAGATATTGCCTTTTATGGAGCTAGAGCAAAGGGCGGTACAGGTCTTGTTATAACAGAGTGTACTGTGGTGGATTCAAAGACAGGTCTTGGAAACGACAGAGAAATCGTAGTTGATGACGACAAATATATTCCTGGTCTCAAGAAGCTGGCTGACGAGATTCACAAGTATGGATCTAAGCTTTGCGTGCAGATTTACCATCCTGGTAGACAGGGTATTGCTGTGGTAAATGGAGTGGAGAGTATGAAATCTGCCAGCGCTACAGAGTGTCAGATTGTTCATCAGCCTACTCACGAAATGACTAAAGAAGAAATCAAGGACATGGTTAACAAGTTTGCTCAGGCTGCTAGACGTGTCAAGGAAGCAGGTGCAGACGCTGTGGAATTACACGGTGCACACGGCTACCTTATTGGCCAGTTTTCAAGTCCTTATACCAATAGAAGAACTGACGAATACGGCGGAAGCTTTGAAAATAGAATGAGATTTTTCGACGAGATAATAGATGCAGTAAGAGCTGAGGTTGGCGCTGATTTCCCTATTATTGCACGTTTTTCAGTGGACGAGCACATGGAATATGCAGGGCAGCCTGAGGCAGGTCTTCATCTTGCTGACGGTGTTGAAATCGGTAAACACCTTGAGGCCAAGGGCGTTGATGCTCTCGATGTAAGTTCAGGTATTTACGAGACAATGAATACAGCATGGGAGCCAGTTGGCTTTGACCAGGGCTGGAAAATTGAAGGCCCTGCATCAGTTAAGGCTGCTGTAAAGATTCCTGTAATCGGTGTTGCTGTAATCAGAGACCCTGAGTATGCTGAGGAATTATTAAAGGCAGAGAAGCTTGATTTTGTTGGAAGTGCCAGAGCATTTTATGCAGATCCAGAGTGGTCTAACAAGGCTAAAAATGGCAATGCCTGCGATATAAGAAAATGTATCTCTTGCCTCTACTGTATGGAATCATTAATGTCCGCAAATGCTGAAAGACCAATGGGTTGTTCAGTGAACTTTGAGGCAGGCAAGGAAAATCAATATCAGGCAGAGCAGCTTCCAAAGAATGGTGAAGGTAGAACGGTTGCAGTTATCGGCGCAGGTCCTGCAGGTCTTGAGGCTGCTAGAATTCTTGCAATCAGAGGCTTTAAGCCAGTGGTATTTGAAAAGCAGAATCGTTTGGGTGGACAGGTTTATCTTGCAAGCAAGCCTCCTAAAAAGGAGAGAACAGCTTGGCTTATTGATTATGAAAAGGGCCAGCTGGAGAAGCTTGGTGTTGAGATTAGATTAGGCGTTGAGGCAAGTGTGGAGGATATTAAGGCATTAAATCCTTATGCAGTATTTGTTGCAACCGGTTCAAATCCGGTTATGCCAAGATCAATCAAGGGGCTTGACGGTGCCAATGTTCACACACCTGTAGAGATTCTCGATGGAACAGTTAAGCTTTCCGGCAAGAAGGTTTGTGTAGTAGGCTCAGGTATGACAGGTATTGAGACAGCAGAGCTACTCAGCGAGCAAGGCAATGAGGTTTCAGTATTTGAGATGGCAGATGACATTGGACCTGGTTTATTCTTCCAGAATCTTATTGACGTTATGTCTAGAATTGCTCCTCATAATGTGGCTATGTATCCAAAGCACAGACTTGTTGAAATAAGTGGCAACAACGTTTCCTTTGAGACTACAGACACTAAGGAGACTGCAAATTTTGAGTTTGATGAAGTTGTGGTTTCACTTGGCGTTGCTGCAAACAAGGCAGCTAATGAGCAGTTTGCAGAGGCATTTGACAATGTAAGATTCCTTGGAGACGCCCTTTCAACTGGTAGAATAGAAGCAGCAGT
>JAEEGL010185125.1_pt1 | contig 17457 bp, 20 predicted proteins | sample 9134231 | NCBI WGS metagenome assembly JAEEGL01 (sample SAMN16246548, study PRJNA631951) | gut metagenome | biome: gut microbiome; feature: rumen; material: fiber-attached | host: Bos | place: Iran: Karaj | collected 2018-10 | reverse complement strand
CTATCAAGACAACTACCCACGATTATTAATGTATCTTCTACATCATAACAATTTGTTTTCATTAAATCTTTTTTCATGATTCTACCTCTTTATTTAAAGTTTAATTGTTAATACCAAGTATAAAATATTACGTATTTTTAGGTTTATTTATTTTTATTTAATACCAATAGTTTTCCTTATAACAGGAATTCTTTTGACAATCTCATATAATAAAATAGTTGTTATAAAACTTCCATCAATTATTAACCACAATTGTAAATATATGTTATTTAGATGGATTAAAGCATAATATCCTATTATTACTAAAATTGTTTGATGTAATATGTATATTGGAAAAGATGCCTTTCTAAAGTATTTTGTTATGATATTTTCATTGTCTAAAAATAGTTTACCAGTTATTAAACAAGAAAGTATTCCAATCCATCCAACAAAATTTACATATAAATCATTATAAAAGCCACTATTATAAAATAAGACAACTAGTACTATCTCTGATATTAAAAATATAGGTAATATTAAGTGTTTGTTTTTTAATAATTTATCAATAAATTCGTCTGTAAATAAATAATATCCCAATAGGAATAATAATAAATATTTACCTATACTTTGTCCTCCAAAATTACCAATGTTATACATGATAAATAAAGGTATAAACAATAGCATGATTATTACTATATTTATATTAGATAATTTCTTTTCTATTTTTTCAAATGATACTTTTTTTATAATTAGTAAAGATATTATAGATATCAAGAATAAATATAACAAAAACCATAAATGTCCAAATGTGAACATTCCATCATAACCATTTAAATCAGAAAAATGTGTGAAGAAATACTTCAAATTATCTATAATACTTCCATTATAGCCAAAGAAAAACTTACGAGCATAAAATGTTTGAAATGGTATTAATAATACTACTCCAAATATAAATGGTATTAATATTTTTGTTACTCGTTCTTTTATAAATTCCTTTGTATTTCTTTTTTGCAAAGAGAATCTGGCTGACATTCCTGCAATAACAAATAATACCGGCATAAACCATGGGCCAACTAATACAATAAGAGTACTTAAAACATTATTATCTCCACCCCATACGTAAAATTTGGTACCATAATTATTCCAAATCATAAATGCATGATATGGAAATAGCATTAATATAATTAATGTTTTTATATTATCTAAATAATGTTTTCGCATTAGTTCACCTCGTTTATATTAGTATAATTTTCCTTTATATTTCATAATCAATAAATAAACTTGAAATAGTATTACCTTCATTCTTTAAATCAACATATGTAGTTTTTGAATTTATTTGTATTTCATATACTATATAAAATTCATTCTGTTGAAATTGTGATGCCATGTTATTTGATTGGTTTGTTTCTGTATTAGCTCTTGGATTTGTTTTCTCACCTTTTTCTGCTAGTTCTAAAACTTTATCAATATATTCTTTTCTTATTTCAAATTGTCTTGTTTCTTTAGATTCATTCTTATCATCTAAATATGTGATCTTTCCAACACAATTATTTGAATCTATATATAATACTCTATTTTCATGCATTCTTCTTTTATTTATTCTATTTTTAAGTTATATAAATACATTTTATATTTTACAATACAGTAAAGCAATTATCAACTTATCACTTGCTTTTTAGTTATTAATCATTATTTACAATTTTCAATATTTCTAATGGACTATTAACTGTATATTTTGCACCCGCTTCTGTCAAATTTTCAATTGTATCCATTCCATATAGTACTCCAATTGTATCCATATTGTTAGCTGCTCCAGCCTTTATATCTGATGGCCTATCACCAATCATTATTGCTTCATCAGAATTATAGTTTTCAATCATATTTATTGTATACTTAATAATTTCCGTCTTTTTAGTTCTTGTTCCATCTTCTGTTGCTCCAACTATCATTTCAAAGTACTTATCTAATCCTTCGAATTCTAATATTTTTCTTGCTGTAGTTTCTAATTTTGCTGTTACAATATAACACTTCTTACCATTTTTATTTAATGTCTCTAATAACTCTTTCATACCATCATAAGTAGTATTTCATTCTATTGTATTGTTTGCTTGATATTCCCTATAATATAGAGCCGCTTTATCAATCTCTTCTGGCGTTAGATTATATCTACTAAACGATTCTTTTATTGGAGGACCACTAAAGACTCTTCCTAAATTTGGATTATTGCTTTCATCTATTCCCAATTTACTTAAAGCATATAAAGCTGAATCCCTTGTTCCATTCATTGTATCAACCACTGTTCCATCAAAATCGAAAAAAATATATTTATACTTCAATGTGTTCTCTCCTTACTTTACTTCCTGAATAAAAATAAAAGCATTTTATTTTAAATCATTCAAAATACTTTAGAATTTTTTTAAACCTTCTATATATACATAGTCATCCATGTTATAAGCAAGATTCTTTTCTATCATTTTATTTGCTATCTTGCATTCTTTAGATATTCTACTTCCATTACAAAGAGGATCTATATATCTAATCTTTGCACCATGCTTAACATAGTAAACATCTTTTGGTTCTTCTTTTGAAACTTTAACTTTTGTTGCTTCTAATAGTCTATTAAAAATGTCAGAGCAATTTGATTTCTTAATAATATCTATTACTTCACTTTCTTTTAATTCATATAAATCTCTTTTAGTAATTAGTCCTTCTTCACTTACTTTTTTTAATATATCTGCAATTGCTTGCATAAAAAATCTAGTTGCATCATCACGGTAGCAAACTGATAATCTAGATGTATTTTTAACAAATTGTCTTGCAAACTTCTTTGTTTTAAATCCTAGTTCGATTATTCCTTGTTCATTTTTTTGTATTTCTATATCATTATATATTTCTCTTATTTCTTCTAACGTATTAGTTTTAAATACAATTACATCATTTGACAAAGAATACTCTAATCTGTCAGCTGAAAGCATTGGAGTATCATTATCTGCTATAGGATATATATGATAATCACAGACTTCTTCTAAATCTATATTGTCTCTTTTTAATAATTGAATTATTTCTTTCGAATCTTTAATCAAAGTTTTTGTTAATTCTTCTGTTGATTCTTGATTCATATAATCTCCATTTAAGAAATCAACACAATGTTTAAAAGCAGGAGTTGCTATATCATGAAATAAACCTGATAAAGTTTGTTTTTTATCATGAGTAAAGTTCCATACAATTAAAGCAACTGCTATAGAGTGATCCAAAGAACTATAATCATTATAATCAAACAACTTAGAATATATCTTTCCACATGTTACGCTTACATATTTTTGTTTTTGCATTCTATCGGTTTCAATATACTCATCTAACCATTCAGGATATTCAGGTGATAAAATACTAAAATACTCCTTTAATAATTTACTTATACTATCTATATATCTCATTTACGATCTCCTTTTGTTTATGTATTATTTGAATTAAATACTGTTTTTTATTTAACTCTTTACATTTCTGTTATATCTATAACTTTGATTCCATTATCAATTAAAAGCTGTGCTAATATTCCATTGCCATCCACTAGCTGTCCATCAAAATTTCCGCTATATACTTTACCTACTCCACAAGATGGACTTCTTGATTGTAGAACTACTTTTTCTACTTCTAGTTCTTTTGCAATTCTTAATACTTCCATAGCTCCTTTTTTGAATCTTTCTGTTTCATCAACTCCATCTTTTGTTATAACATGTATTTCATTATTAATCATTTTAGTTTCTGCTGGTGTTCTTGGTGTAGTTAATCCTCCTAATTGTTCAGGACAAACTGGAATTGCTTTTCCACTTTTAACTAATTCAAATGCTTTCTCATTAAAATTATTACCACCATTGTATTTGCAATTTATTCCTGCCAAGCACGCACTTATCAATATCATATATATCATTCCTTTTTATATAGTTTTATTTCAAAATCATTCCTTCTCCTAAGTCAGCATCTTTTCTTGTTTCAAATCCAAATTTTTCATAGAATCCTTCTTTATTTTTAGATGCTCCTAGATAAACTCTTACGTCTTTGTTTTCTTTTTTTATTTCTTCAATCTTTTCTAGCAATTTAGTCATTATCATTGTTCCAATTTTTTTATTCTGATATTCAGGTATAACCATTACATCGTGTATATACATAAAACAAATAGTATCACCTATTAAACGACCATATCCAATAATATTACTATCATCATATACGCTTACTGAGTAATAAGTATTATCTAATGCTTTTTTTGATATATCATACTCATATGCTCCCCAACCGACTGCATCATATAGTTTATTAAACTCTTCGACATTATTTACATTTTCTTTTATCTCTATCATTTCATCACCTATTATCTATTATAATAATTATTATTGATATAAACTATTTAGATTTATTTTCTTACCTGTTTTATCTTCATACATTTGAATTATACTTTTACCTTGATCTTTTGGATCTAAATCTACATCTTTTGCGTTATTTTTCCATTTACTATCAGATGGTAACATAGTATATGCAAAGTTATGTTGTATCCATTCATAAGCTAAATCATCAGGAGTTCTATATGATACCATATCAGCTCCATGAATTTGATGTTCATCAATTAAAGCTTGGCATATTATTTTCATATCAGATTCTAATGTTATTTTGTATGAATCATTTATATGCCAGTTATCAGTTGTATATATAGCTGTATATGTTTCACCTTTATATTTAAATGTATATTTGCCATTTCCTTTATTAGTTAGTTCTATTTCATCTTTATTAGAAAGAACTCCTTGTTTTTCATTTTTTATATTTGAATTATTATTAGTCATATCAGTTTGATTATTATAACTATTGTTATTAATTTCCTTATTATTCTTATCACTATTTTTATTAGAATAATAATATCTAAATAATAGTAGTGCTAAAGCTGTCATTATTAATCCACTAATAAAAATTAAAAACACTTTTTTCATACTTTTCACCTAGCAATAAATATAACATAAAAGCAAGTAATTATCAATTAAATTACTTGCTTTAAATCATTTTACTATTAAATTAATTTTATAAAGTTCTATAGTTATTCTTATCTGCTCTTTCATCTAATTGACGATCATATTCTTCATTTTTATAGAACCAGTCTGTTTTCTTATCTGTTGGATGGTTTTTACTATTTTTATCAAATGCTAATTCTAATAGAACAAACAATGGTAAGAATATTCCTATTGCTGATATTAACATTTGGAATAATTGAGTAACTTGTAATTCAGCTTCACCTTGGAATACTGGCCAAACTAAATTAAATAAATCAATTCCAAAATATAAAGCATGTGAGAATACATATAAAATTGCCCCAATCATATTTCTTCTTATAACTAATACTATACAGAAAAGAGTAACAAATAATAATGCAATTTCAAAAGTGAAATCCATTGGTGTTACAACAAATTCTTTATCTAATGATGCATTTATTGCAACTATGATTCTAAATCCCCAAAACATTATCATAAACATAACTAATAAGTAGCTTAATAAATTTTTCATAAGTGTTTCCTCCTATTATTCAAAAAAGGAAAGAATACCTGATTCTTTCCTTTTCACTTAATATTCTTTAACCTAATTATATATTTCCGTAATCAGAAATTTTCTTAAATGCAATTATTACAGATACGATAGCAATAGCTGTTAATACAAATAAAAATGTGTTATCTAAACCTGTTTTTGGTAAGTTTGATTTTGTATTGTTATTTGTTAGGCTGTTGTTATATGTACTTCCACCTAATGTACTGTTATTTCCCACTGTATTGTTTTGAGTAAGTGGTGTTGTATTTAATGTGCTATTTTCTGGTGTTGTAGTTGATGGTGTTGTAGTTGTAGTTGGTCCTACAAGAGAATTTACATCTGATGATGTTCCATCATTACCATTTAATGAAACTGTTCCAGTATTTTGAATTGTATTGTTTTCTGTTCCTCCTGTTGATAATAAACTTGTTGCAAATGAATTTTGAGCTGCTAAAATTGCAACTAATACTAAAACCATGATTCCTAAAATTAATTTTTTCTTCATAATAACTATCTCCTTAAATTAAACTAATATAAATATCTATTAATATTTATACAACAATTTTCTGCAAAAATCAAGTGTTTTTTCGTTTTTTTATATTACAATTGTATGACTATGTGTCATATTTGATACATAGTCATACAAATTTATGTTAATTAATCTCTAAATCTTCTTCCTCTTGGTCCTTTATCAAAATCATCATTTACATCTTTATTTCTTAAATCATTTAAGTATTGATTTGTTGTATAAGCATCATCTGAAACATCTGTATCTAGTATGTCTTTTTTACTTTCATATTCATCTTCTTCAAATTGTTCATCAAAATCGTCATCTTTTCTTCCACTTCTTATGATTAATACTAGACAAGTTGCTGCAATTAAAACAGCTCCAGTAAATAATGCTACTGGTAATTTATTTTGTCCAACTACACTCTTTGGTTTTGTTGTCTTTCCTGCTAATGCTTCTTTTTCACTTTGAATTTTTACTTTTATTTCATAAACTGTTGGTTCTTCGTCTTCATCTTCAGGTGTTATTATAATCTTTATAATATTTTCACCAGATTTTAAATTTTCATTTCCTTCAATTGTTACTTCTGCATCTTCATCTTCTGCTATAGCTGTAATTTCTAATTCTGTAACTTTTTCAGCTCCCTCAACAAAAGGAATGTTTATTGTATAATTGAATACTGCTTTGTCAAATTTAGGTGATAACTCATATCCTTTAACTTCTAATTTTCTTAATGGAGATTTTCCTTCTAATGGATCATCTGCTATATTTCCTTCTTCATTTTCTGATATTGATTTTCTTATTTTAATTGTATAAGTATTTGTTTCTCCATCTTTCTTAACTGTAATTTTAACTGTAGTTAAACCTTCATTAATTGGAATCTTACCATTTGGAATACTCTTTCCATCACAAGTAATTGAATAATCTGCTCCGTCTTCAGCAACAACTGTTACATTTACTTGCTCAACATCTTCGTCATCAATATCAACACTATAAGATGTTTCTTTTGATGAAAAGCTTGGTGATAATTTCCCTTCGCTTACTGCTAAGTTTTTTAATTTAGGTGGATTCTCTTCTTTTGGTTTTGTTGTACTTACTAAAGATGCTGATATTTTTCTATCATTTCCAATTCTATACCATTTACCATCACTTGATTTACCTGTGATTGTAACAGAATCTCCTTTTTTTGCGCTATCAACAACATTTCCTGTAGAGATACTTCTAATATTTACATTATCTCCAGTAACATACATTGTTCCAGAAGCACTTGAATATGTATCTTCTTCTTTTTTATTATTGTTGTTATTATTACTGCTGTTATTATCGTCGTCATCATCGTCATCATCTTGCTCTGGCTCTGGATCAGGCTCTGGTTCTGGTTCTTTTTCTTTAACAGTAATTGTCACTGAATCATTTACAGGTACATTTGAATCATCTTCATCAGTAATATCACCTGATATTGAAACTGTATATGTTCCAGCAGTACTTGTGTCTATTGTATATGATTCTGATTTACTAATATTTTCACCATCATTCTCCAATCCTGTATTGATTAAGCTATCACTTTTCGCACCAGATACAGAAATGTTCCATGCAGCACCATTCATATTAACTGTAACTTTTACAGAATCACCAACAGTTGCTGTAGTTTTTGATGCACTAATTGAAGCTGAAGCAGCATGTACTGTTAAATTAATTCCTAAAATCATGAACATAATAACTGATAATGTTATAATCTTTTTCTTAAATCTCATTTTTATCCTCCTATATATCTATAAGGCTTGTGCCTTTTAATTGTTTTACAATTTTTAATAAATCAGCTGAATTTACTTTTCCATCGTTATTTGAATCAGCTGCTTCAATATATTCATTATTAAGAACTGATGTATTCTTTAAATGTTTCACTATTTTTAATAAATCGGCTGAATTTACCTTTCCATCTCCACTTGGGTCACCTTTTTTAACAACAACATACTCTGTTCCTGTTTCAGTGTTCTTAACTTTGAATCCTGTACCGATTAAAGCATTCTTAGCTACTTCTTTGCCATCTTTGTCTGTAATTGTAACATTTTCATCACTTCCAATTACATCTTGAGCTAGCATATCAGGTGTTACTAATATTTGAGCTTTTTCTTCATCTATTTTGATGTCATCTAGGATATTTAAGAATTCCATTGCAACATATCCTACGACTCCACCTTTAGTTTGAATTTTTGCCCATGAATATTTGTCATCTTTTTTTGTATTTTCTTCAATTACTTTAACCCAATCATTTTCATATACTGCAACCAATGCTTGAGCTGAAGTACTTGCTTCTTTTCTGACATTTAATGCATCAGCATTTATAATTGCTTTTTTATAAGCTGTTTTTTCAACATTTGTTACTTTTACTTTACATGTTGCTGTTTTACCATTATTTGATTTTGCTGTAATTGTTGTTTCACCTTCACCAACAGCTGTTACTGTGCCAGAAGATACTGTTGCAACTTTTGTATTTGATGATGTCCATGTTACTGATTTATTTGTTGCATTGCTAGGGTTTATTGTTGCTTTTAATGTTGCTTTATTAATTGATGCTCCATTTCCAACTTCTAATGATAAGTTTGCTTGGTCTAGGCTTATTCCTGTTACTGCTACTTCTGTATTTTGTGGTTTTGGTGTTTCAACTGGTGATAGATACATTGTTGCAGCATAACCTACTGTTCCATCAGCTAATTGTATTTTATCCCATGAAAAGCCATCTGCTGTTGTATATTTTCTGTTTAACATTGCAACTTTTGTATTTCGAGATATTGATGCCACTACGCTACTACTTGTTGAAGCCTTAGCTCTAACATTTAAAGTAGTATTTACATCTGCATAGTATAAATCTTTTCCACTGTTATCTAATGATGATGGTGTACTTACTGTACCTGGCATATTATCATATACTGGTATAATAAAGTTTATTTTCTCATCAAGTATTCCTGCTTTATAATACATGTTCCATAATGAATTTGATTGTCCATATGGATCTTGAATATTTGTCATATATTGATGTGCAAACATTTTTGAGCTATCAACTTTTTGCGTTTTACCTGCTGTTAAAACTGAAGTTCCAACAACATCCCATTTATAAAAATATGCTGTATTTTGTCCTGCTAATGTATATGAATTAGCTAATAATTTTGCTCCTTCAACTATTGCTGTATATTGGTTGTCCCATCCTTTTTCTTTTGCAAATTTTAGTCCACTTGCTACAGCTCCTATTGCTGCATTATCATATGCTCCATAATTGTAGAAGTTGTAATATCCTTCATATCCTTTATATTTTCCAGATACTGAGCCACTTCCTTTTGTTCCAACCTCTTGAATGATCTTTGCTCTTATGCTGTATGGGCTCATTCCAGATTCCTCTGCTGCTTTCATAATAATCTCAGCATAAGACATTGTTTTTTTCTTTCCGTTTATAGTAAATGTAACATCATCATCTAAAAATGTTCCTTTTACTGATTTTTTAACTCCCTCTAAGTTATGTACGTTTTTGTTATATGTATATTCCGAAAATTGGAAGATATTTACTTCATTTAAAAAGTTCCTTGGATCTGCGTAATACTCAATTATGCCTTTAGAAGCACAAACGTATCCTGCAGCACTATATCCACAACTACACTTCCAGCTTGAATCAACGGAATTATGTATCAAGCTTCTTCCCTTACATGCTGAACAAAGTTGAGAATTTATAAAAGTATTCCAATCAACTCCTGTATAGTATGCATCAAAATGCCAGTTAGGATGTTCTTTTTGTAATTCTTTTAAAGCACTTTGATATGATGCTGGGAAATTTGATATTCCGCTTTTTACTGTTTGTGTATATGTTGCTGCGAATGAAATATTAGGCAGAATCATTGACAATAGAATCAAATTTAGAGTTAGTAATGCTACAATTTTAGCCGTTTTCTTCTGTATTCTTAACATTTTCTAACCTCCTTTGTATAGTTACCGTAATTCGGTACCTTTAGTATATCACTCATATAAAAAACAAGTCAATATTTTAGCTCTTTTTATCGAAAATGTCACATTTTTGTCACAGTATACTATTTCCTTTTTTTCCAATATATGATATAATTTTTATATCTTTTTTAAAGGAGAGATTTATATGATTAATGTATTAGTAAATGGTTGTAATGGAAAAATGGGACAAGAAGTTGTAAAACAAGTAGAAGAAAATAAAGATTTCTTGGTTCTTGCTGGATTTGATAAAGAAGATTTAGGAAATACTTCTTATCCTGTATATACTAATTTTGCTTCAATAACAGTGAAGCCAGATGTAATAATTGACTTTTCAATTCCTGTTGCCACTCTAAATGTTTTAGAATATGCTAAAAATAATTCAATTCCTGTTGTAATTGCAACAACTGGATTTACACCTGAGCAATTAGAAACAATTAAAGAATACGGAAAATATATACCTGTATTCAGATCAGCAAACATGTCTTATGATATTAATGTTATGGCTAAGATCCTTTCTGAACTTGCAGTTACTTTAAAAGGTGCTGATATCGAAATTACTGAAACTCATCATAATAGAAAAATAGATGCTCCAAGTGGTACTGCCCTTCTTTTGGCAGACAGTATAAATAAAGCATTAGATAATACATTAGAATATAATTTTGATAGATTTGCAAAAAAAGAAAAAAGAAAACCAAATGAAATAGGATTCTCTTCTATTCGTGGTGGTAATATTGTTGGAGAACATACTGTTCAATTCTTTAGTCCTTTCGAAACATTTGAAATAAAACATACTTCATATTCTAGAAGCGTTTTTGCAGATGGTGCTTTAAAAGCTGCTAAATTTATAATTGAGCAAGAACCTGGTCTATATAACATGGATGATCTTTTAAATAATAAATAAATAGATATTAATGCAATTATAATAAGATAATCATGAAATTAAAAAATACAAAGTTTATAACAAAAAGTTAAAAACTTTGTATTTTTTATTTTTATATATTTTTATATCTTTTATATTTTTATATATTTTTTCTTTTCTTCTTTTCTTCTTTTTTGTTTTATAGCATTTTAAAAGAAATTATCAGGATTAAATACCTCCTTTTCTTTTAAATGTTCTAGAGCAAATATACTCATCTCAATATTTTCAATCATTTCATCATAATTTTTAACTTCTGCATTTGCTTTTAATGAAACTAATTCTTTTTCTACTTTTTCAAGTTCATCATGTTCTAAATAGATTGCTAATAAAAAATATTGTTTTTTCCATTCTTTTAATGTTTCATCAGTATATTCAAATATTTCTTCTTTTACTCTTTCTTCACTCTTTTTATTATTTTTATTATTTTGATCATTATTATCATTGTCAATATATGCTTTTATTTTATCTCTTATTTGATATAAGTCATTTCTTTTTTCTTCTATTATTTTGTCTGTATACTTTTGTGAGAGATTATTAATAATCACAACTCCTACTATAATTACAAAACAGATAATTATCTCTTTATACATATCTTCTCCTTTACAACCTTTATCTATTATCTATCATTTAATATTTCTTTTTAGTTTCTTTCTTCTGGCTAAAGATTGCTCCCTTGCCATCAATTGTAACTATTAAAGCCTCTTCTGGACTATATCCAAATTTTTGTATTTCTTTTTCTAACCATTTATAATCTTTACCAAGTTTTCTTAAATTATCGTATTGTATTTTAGTATCAACTACCAAATCATAAGGAATTCCTTCATATTCAGGTTCAATTTGAAAGTCTTCCGGAATTGTAGCTCTTTTATTTGGTTTTTGTATAACCGATAAATCTCCACTTGTTTCAAGTATTGCATATTCTACATCAGCTAGATTCATTATAGAATTGGATCTTAGTTTTTCTTGAAGTTCATTTATTGTTATTCTTTCCTTTATCAAAGCTTTCTCATCTATTCTGCCTCTATAAATTAGTATCTTTGGTTTACCAGATATAATTCCTCTAAATAATATACTTTTCATATTTATAACAGAGATAAATAAATGCATCACTAGTAATCCTAAAATAGAAATAATTCCCCTAAATAAAGGAACGCCATTTGCTGTTAAAGGAATTGCTGCTAAATCTGCTATCATCATTGCAATTACAAGTTCAAATGGTTGGAGTTGTCCTATTTCTCTTTTTCCCATTAACCTCATAACAATCAATACAAATATGTAAATCACTATTGCTCTTACAAAAGCATTTAACATTTTATCCCCTCTTTTACTTATCTAATTTTTGTTTATCATTTTTTATTTTTTATTATTAGAATTGTTTATTCTTCTTTCTTAATTTATTCTTTCTTTATTCTTCTTTATTTTCTCTTGAAAAGTAAAATTTATACTAATTTTAGAAAAATGTATAAAAACTTTTTAAGTGCAAATAATATGAGTATAAAACATACAAAAAAACAGATTACTAAATTAAATTTCTAGAATAAAAAAGGAGGTTTAAAATCATGCCAAACACTCAAAATACTGAGCAAACTTCCAATGGTTCTAGCACAGCATGGCAAATAATAGGAAGAATGATTGGTGCTGCTATAGTTCTTGCTGTAACTGCATTTTTCACTCCTGGTTTTACAATAAATAGTATTTGGACTCTAGTAGTTGCTACTATTGTTCTTACTATCATGGATTATATAATAGTAAAACTGACAGGTATCAACGCTAGTCCTTTTGGTAAAGGTTTTGTAGGTTTTGTATTAGCTGCAATAACATTATATTTAACACAATACTTTGTTGTTGGTTACTCTATATCATGGGTTTCTGCAATTATTGGTGCTTTGATATATGGTGTTGTAGATTACATTATTCCTGGAAATCAGGATATGTAAAAAATAGCACATGGATTTTTCCATGTGCTATTTTACATTTATTAATACACTTTTTCATTTTATTATAATTTGATTAATATATTTGCTATATTTGTTTATTACTCATTTATTTGTTTTTCTTTTTTAAATAATCTAACTACTTTTCCAACAAAACCAACTATTTCAGTTGAATGAGCCTGTGCTATTCCTTTTCCTATAGCCTTTCCTCCAATTGTAATTGAAGCTACTAAAGCACTAATTATAAACTGTACATTAAAGCTTAATCCAAAACTATCAGTTATCTTAATAGCAATTAAAGCACTAATAGCACCACTTAAAACTCCTGCTATATCTCCTACAACATCAGCACAAATATTAGATACCTTTGCAGAATTTTTAATCATAGTAAGTGATGTTTTGGCTCCTGGTATCTTTTTTGCAGCCATTGCATTAAAGTCTGATTCTTTACCAACTGTAACTGCAATTCCTATAATATCAAATACAATACCTATTAAAACAACAAGTACTAATACCAATATTGCAGGTATTATTGATAATCCTGTTATTGCAGTTGTTGATATAAATGAAAAGATTATAGATAGAAAAAAAGCTACAACGAAAATTGTTGCAAACCATTTTACTTCTGAAGAATCTTTTTTCTCTTGTTTATTATTTGATTTCATTTTATATTCCTTTACTTTATTATTTTTAATAATCTATGGTGGTAAAAACTTAGGTAAACTTTACGGTTTAGGTCTAGTCGAATTTCTCTGTTTTCTACTAAATATTACTATTTAGCCGTTTCCATTTAAAGAAAACAATCAAATAAATTGATTACCAGACAGCCACTTAAATCCGTACTTTAATCCCTAAGTTTTCATGCTCCGAGGAGCAAACATTCTAGAAGTTTTCCTTAATACACTTTACTCTAATACTAGTCTCTTTTGCAGCAGTCATTTCATAGTCCATTATTCACATCCCATTTTTGGCCAAAAACAAGTTGCTTTGGTACTAATCCCAAAACTGTCACTCAAGACAGGCTACGCTATCTATTACGCATGAGCATAATACATAGGTTTAACTCAAAAAAAAGGTTAACTTTGAGCCTCCGACGACAATAGGGGATTATTATGTATGCCATTACATAATTCCCTAGAGTCTACTCCCTGAGAACACACAAGACTGGCATCCCGCGCACAAACAGAGAACTTCAACGATATGCCCTTTTAGTGGATTTTTAGCCCCACCCTCGTAAAAGAGAAGTGCAACTAGAATAATGCACCACCAAAATTATAATAGCATACTTTAAATTTTATTTCAAGATAAAAACTATTCCATTTCATTAATATTTTATCTCTTTAAAAATTATACTGTCAGTAAACTTTTACCTATGGTGTTCTTCTTTATTGTACCTATAACTGCTATATTTACTAATATAAAAGGAGGGGTGCATATGTCATTAGACTATATTATTATTGGTGAGAGATTAAAAAGAGCTAGAGTTGCGAAAAACTTAACTCAAGAGCAATTAGCAGAAAAGCTTGATGTATCTGTTGCCTTTTTAAGTAGGGTAGAACGTGGAAGCACTCATCTTAATTTAACAAGATTAAGCCAATTATGTTCTATTCTTGGTGTTTCAGAAGGAGAAATACTTAATGGAGCAACTTCTGGAGATTCCAATTATATTCAAAAAGATTTAGCATTATTATTAAGTAAATGTACTCCTGAAAAACAAAAACTAATTTATAACATTGCAAAAGTAATTGCTGAAGATAAATAATCATTATTATAACTACAATAAATTAAAAGTACTAGTAATAACTAGTACTTTTTCTTTGTTTCTTTACCTCTTTATTTATTTTCTTCTTTTTTCTCTTTTCCGTCCTTTTCTTTATCAGTATCAACTTTATCTTCTTTTTTATTCTTTTTAAATCTACCAAAGAAGTCTGCAAGTTGTTTTGCATGCATAATATCTCCTATTATTGGAGTACTTCTTGCTTTATCATAAGCCTCTTGTCTTGCTATTCTTCTAGCTGGTAATGTAGCATCTTTTACTTGATATCTTAATTCACTTGCAATATCATCTGCAACTTGTTCTGCATCACTTTTAATATGATGATCTGGTTTAGTATCATATGTAATTGGTTCACATGCTGTTGCAACTTTAGTAAATAAGTCTATATATTCTTGATTTAGTGGACTAGTTGCAAATTTTGATTCAAAATCCATTGAATCACTACAACTTTCTCCAAATTCTATTATTCTTTTAAATAATTCTTCTATTTGGTTTTTAATTCCTTCATCTTTAATATTGTATGCATTGTAAAATGCTGCTTTTCTTGCTTCTATACTATTTTTAACTAAATCATTCATAACGATATCTCCTTTCAAATTAATTGAATTATATCTTAACAACTTCTTTTTTTCAATATCTCTGAATATACTTCGTAATAATCAAACTGTAAAACTAGAAAACAAGAAAATCAGAAAATAAAAAAATAAAAATTAGATTTTTAAAATTTTATTTTTAAATATATAAAGGAGTCTTTATGAATCGTAAAACTATCAAACAATTTCAAATATTTAGTCTTATTTTTACTTTTATACTTGGTACTTTTCTACATTTTACTTATAATTTATCAGGAAATAATCTATTTGTTGCAAGCTTTTCTGCTGTTAATGAAAGTGTATGGGAACATTTAAAAATATTATATTTTCCTATACTATTAACAATTGTTATAGGATGTTTTTATTTTAAATACTTTAATATTTTAGACAATACTATTCCAAATTTTATCTGTTCTAAGACAATTGGCGTTGTTATTGCAATGTCTTTACTTGTCACCTTTTTCTTCACTTATACAGGTGTTTTAGGGAAAAATATTGCTATAATTGATATTGGTTCTTTTTTTGTATTCTCAATACTTGCTACCTATATTTCATATATTCTTATTATTAACAAGTTTTCTTGCAACAAAAAAACTGCAATAATTACCTTAATAATTATCACAGTTTTATTTATTTTTTTTACTTATTGTCCTCTTAAAATAGGATTATTTAAAGATCCTGTAACTGGTTCATATGGAGTATTTAAAACTTAAGAGTTTTTATCTTAATTATTTCTTTTTCTTTTTTATTTCTCTTTTTATTTCTTGTTTCTTATTTTACTATAATAAATACTTGCTATTATTTGAATCACTTTTCATTTCATTTATATTGTCTATGTCTTTTGTTTCATTTAATTCATCGCTCATTCTTTGTCTTTTATCTTTCTTTAATGATAATACTATTTTTGTAATCATTAATGCTAGACCTGAAATCAAGAATACTCTTACAAAAGTATCTAGATTATATAATACTGTATTTTTAATTGTAATAACAAGATCTCTTGCCTCTGTACCTTCTATATCGTTCCACTTTACTTCTTCTAATAATCTTGTAAGTACTAATCTCATTGCCATTAATAGTAACCCTGAAAAGATTAATGGTTTATATATTACTTTTAGTTTTTCTGTAGATACTAGAACAGCGAATACTACTATTCCTATAATAACTGCAGCTAGTATATTTCTTCCAAGTATAACCATATCTTTTGATTTATAGAATACTTGTAATGATTCTTTTACTTCATTGTCTTCATCATTTTTTAATATATCAACTTTTCCTTCTCTTGCTGCTTCTGCCTTTACCTCTTCTATTGCATGGTCAACCTCTGCTGGTAGTTCTATATTATTATCTGATAAATATTTTTTTAAGTTGTTTGTATATCTATCGATTAAGACTCCAGCATCTAATTCAATAGTACCACTGTTACTGTAAAGCTGTTTTAAAATGTCATCTGTTTCACTTTCAAGTACATCAACTGTAATTGTATGTTCAATCATATCATCCATTTTATCTCTTACTTCTGGATATTTTGCAAATTCATCTTTTACTTCATCTTTTATTTCTTTTTGTAATTTTTCGTTTACTGTACTATATATATTAGATTCTGTTAGTATCTTTTTTACTGTTTTTTCATTTAACACAAGATCTGTTACAGAAACTAATAAAGCAAATGCTGTAAGTAATAATCCTACAATTAATATTTCCCAAAATCTTAAAAATTTTCTCATGTGTTTATCATTCCTTTCATTTTTCCTTAGCTGTAGTTTATTTTTAATGTAATTTAACTTTTCAATGTAATTCATTTTAAATACAATTCAATTTTTCAATTGATATTCTCATTATATAAAAAGAAAAAGATTTGTGTCAACAAATCTTTTTCTTTTTACTTTTTATTTCATTTTTTCTTTTTGCTCTTTATTCCAATTTTTATTTTAATCTTGTATTTAAAGTCTCTTTCGTTTATTAGTTAACTTTTTCAATATAACCTGATATTGGTTGTGTGTACATGTCATCTGTTACAGGAGCATATTTTCCATTCCAATCATGGTCTGTAAATCCATTAGTTGCTTTGTAAATATCACCTGTTGTTGTATCATATACTCTTTCATATCCTAATGTTGCATCACTTTGTTTTTGACTCATTATATCATATGATGCACTTCTCTTATTCCAAGAATCCATTATCATGTCTG
>JAEEGL017392228.1_pt1 | contig 17458 bp, 7 predicted proteins | sample 9134231 | NCBI WGS metagenome assembly JAEEGL01 (sample SAMN16246548, study PRJNA631951) | gut metagenome | biome: gut microbiome; feature: rumen; material: fiber-attached | host: Bos | place: Iran: Karaj | collected 2018-10 | reverse complement strand
CCGGGCAGTCCGCAGCCAGTGCAAACCTTCCCTCGGAGCCCTCCAGATCCCCGCAGTGGATAACTCCGTCAATTTCCCCTTCAAGGTCAAGCGCTTTATAGAAATTATCGTCGCGCCCATGTGTATCACTTACTACCAAATACTTATGCATCTCTTCCCCACACTTTTTTCATTATTCTCAGATATTCTTAAGAAGCGCCTCCATAGCGCGAAGAGCCTTGCCCCTGTGGCTTATGGCGTTTTTCTCCTGCGCGGAAATCTCAGCGCTGGTCTTACCATACTCAGGCAAAAAGAAAATGGGATCATAGCCAAATCCGCCGCTTCCCGCGATCTCATAGCCAATCCTTCCCTCCATGGTCTCCTGCGTTGAAAGAATCCTTCCATCCGGAAGAACCGCAGTTATAGCGCACACAAAGCGAGCCGTTCGCTCCTCGTCCGGAACTCCGTCAAGCCTTGATATGATATTGTTGTTCTTCTCAGTATAAGAAGTGTCCTTTCCCATGTATCTGGCGGAATAAACACCGGGCTCCTTGTTCAGATGATCAACCTCAAGTCCCGAATCATCTGCCATTACAATGGCCTCCCCTGCAAGCTCAGGATTCACCTTTTTAAGAGCCACAGCTACCCCCTCCGCCTTTATCTTTGAGTTCTCGGCAAAAGTAGTCCCGTTTTCCTCGATATCGTCCGTAACCCCGGCATCCTTCATGGTCATGATCTCCATGTTGAGTCCCCCGAGGATTTCCTTTATTTCCCTAAGTTTGTCCTTATTTCCTGTTGCAAAAACGATCTTCATATCCCAGCTCCTTATTATGAATTAAGCATCTATAATCTCATAATATCAATTACTTCATGGCATCAAAAGCATCCATAACAGCCTGATATATCCCCAATGCCACAGCCTTTATGTATCCTGCATCCTGCAGGCTGTTAACGTCCTCAGCGTTTGTAGTATATCCAACACAAAGCCTTGCTGCAGGAACCATGCAGGAAAGAACAGCTTCATCCTGCGTAGGCACAATTCCAACTGCCTTTTTTCCTGTGCTCACAGCCAGATGCCTCTCCAGAATATCCGAAAACTCTGCAGTACCAAGGCTGCGTAAAAACAGCTTCTCATTGTATTCGGTTACTACTCCTGCATCCGAAGTATCAGAGCTTATTGCTGCGCCAATTTTCACATAGAGGTCAGTGCCACTCTCCTCCATAAGCTCGCGCCTTTTAGCGCCGCTTATATCTTCGCCGTGGAGATTTGGAAAATACAGCTTAAACGCGGCATTTTCATCCATTTCACAAAGGAGCATCAGTTCTTTTGCGATCAAATAACCCGCATCCTCTAAAAGAGGCTCCTCCCCTTCTGCCGTTTCAAGACCCTCTCCGAGGTTTTCAAGTTCTATCATGACCACCCTGTCGTACTCCTTGGAAAGCTGTGTATAATCAGCCTCCAGTGCCTTCTGAGCCTCAAGATCTTCAGTCTGTATCTGGCTGACGGAAGCATCCGATAAAACAATGCCGGTGGTGGCCACCCTATAAAACATCACTGCAAAAGCAGCTGCCGAGAGCACACAGGTCCTTATGAACATTTTCTTCATATCCACGTTATTCATGAGTTCCTCTTTGGCGGCTTAGGACCCATATACTGATAAAAGTAAGTCTTAAGCATTCCGTTGTAGATCTTCCTGTTCTTGTCTGCCTTCTTTCCGATGTACCTCTCAGCCTGCTCGTAGCCGGTAATAAGGTACATTGACCAGCTGTCGAGAGCTCTGTAGCGCTCTCCAATTGTCTTATAGAGAGCAGGAAGCTCGCTGTTATCTCCGATTCGCTCGCCGTAGGGCGGGTTTGAAATGATAAAGCCATATTTCTTTCTGTGGCTTAAATCTGCGATATCTCTTGCCTGGAAATGGATAAGCTTCTCCACTCCGGCCTTCCTTGCGTTAATTCTTGCGATCTCCACCATCTCAGGGTCGATGTCGTAGCCCTGAATGTCAGTTTCGATGTCAAGGTCTATCTCATCCCTGGCTTCGTCCCTTACATCCTTCCAGTTCTGCGGAGTGATGATATGCGTCCACTTTTCAGCGGTAAAATTCCTGTTCATTCCGGGGGCGATATTAGCCGCCATCATAGCTGCTTCAATAGGGAAAGTTCCGCTTCCGCAGAAAGGATCAACCAAAATCCTGTCAGCGTGCCAGGGTGTCAGCATCAAAAGAGATGCTGCGAGATTCTCAGCTATCGGAGCCTTGGACTCCAGCTTTCTGTAGCCTCTTTTGTGAAGGGAATCTCCGGTGGTATCAAGAGAAACCGTGACTTCGTCCTTCATCAGGAAAACCCTCACAGGAAATTCCTCGCCGTCCTCCTTGAACCAGCCTGTGTGATAGCTTGTCTTCATTCTCTCCACCATTGCTTTTTTCATGATGGACTGGATGTCTGAAGGGCTAAAAAGCTTGCTCTTTACGCTTGAAGCCTTTTTTACCCAGAATTTGCCGTTCTCAGGGATAAACTCCTCCCAGGGAAGGGCCTTGGTACCCTGAAAAAGCTCCTCGAAGGTCTCCGCATGGAAGCTTCCAACCTTGATGAGTATTCTCTCAGCAGTTCTGAGGCAAATATTGGCACGGCAGACAGCATCTGCATCTCCGGCAAAAGTGATCCTTCCGTCGGCGCTCTCTGTGATGTCATAGCCAAGGTCTATAATTTCTTTTTTAAGCACAGCTTCCAGGCCAAAATGGCAGGGAGCTATAAGTTCCATTCTCTTCATACTTCTTTCTTAAACCAACCCGTAAACAGGTACCAGAAAAACTTAACATTTGTTACAAAATAGCGCTTGAACAGTCGGCCCGGATCGGTGAACAGACGATAGAGCCATTCAAGGCCGATCTTTCTGATCCAGACCGGAGCTCTCTTGGTTGCTCCTGCATGGAAGTCAAAGCCCGCTCCGACTCCCATCATAACTCCGCAGAGCTTATCCTTGTGCGCATTCATCCACTTCTCCTGCTTCGGAGCGCCAAGCCCGATCCAGATGATGTCAGCACCTGTGTCATTGATCCTCTTTATATCCTCCTCGTCCTCCTGCGGAGTCAGCTGCCTGAAGGGCGGAGAATACATACCCTTAATATTCAGATCAGGATACTTTGAAAGGAGATTCTCCTTAAGCGCATCCAAAGTCTCCTGCTTTGAGCCGTAAAAATAGTGAGAAATCCTGCCATCCTTGGTGTTTTCAAACATGCTTTCCATGAAATCAGGTCCTGCCACACGCTCAACATCCATAAGGCCCTTTCGCCTCTCAAGCTGAGCGATTGGAGTTCCATCAGCAAAAGTCATGGCCGACCCGTTAAGGACCTCCGCATACGCCGGATCCTCTTTTGCCGTAACAACTGTATGAACATTGGAAAAACAGATGTATTTGCCCTTTAAGCTGCCAAGGTGCTCCATCACATGGTGAACTGCTTCTTCCACCTTCGCGATGCAGAAATTAACGCCAAAGACCTTAAATCTGTCAGTTCTGACATAAGCAGGAATAACGGCGTAGTCGCCAATCTCTGTGACAATTCCGCTCCTTACACGATACCCCATGCTTTCAAGTGAAAGATAAGCCCTGACGCCCTGCTTTTCAAGCTCCTTAACTGCGTCCCTTGCAGAATCCACGTCATCAGGATCCGGAACCACAATAGCGCAGTCGTAATCCTCCCTCAAAATCTCCTCCACGGCCTTTTTGGTAAGGCTGAAAGGAGGCTTTAGAATATAGGCGTTAACTCCGCCCGGAATAGGATTGTTTCTCTTGTAATAAAAGCGATACAACATCCTGAATGCATAACCGTAAACCATGCTCAGGATAAGAAACAGGCCAACCACCATCTTGGAGGTAAGGACTATTCTCTGTGATGCGTAGAAATAGGTGATGGAAATACCGATAAGAAGCAGCCTGCTCTTTATGACCTTAACCAGATTGTCATAAGGATCCATGGCCACTATTGTAGGCCTTCTGATATCGTAGGCGGTGTAGATCAGTATCTGGAAAAGAACTACAGTCAAAAACAAAGAAGCATAGATCTCCAACCTGAAATCCACCCATTTCGTTATGGCCTCGAATCGAATTAGAACAGCAGAAACAAAGGCGAGCAGAATAGACAGCTCGTCTACTATCAGCGTCTTTCGGTGAAGTGCCTGATTTAAACTGCTTTCAGTGAACTGATTTTTCATACCTGAAAAAAACTCCCAATTTATAACTGTTTGTAAAGCTGCTCAGTCTGAGCTGCAATGTCATCCCAGTTGTATTTATCGCAAATATAGTCTGAAGCACCGTCCTTGTAGGACTTAACAAGCTGCGGATTATCCACAAGCTTTTGAAGCCTCTCAACAAAATCTCTCTCGTCGTTGGTCCTGAAGGACAAACCGTGGTCTCTTGTCACATCAATACACTCAGCAATGTCAGAGGTCAGACAGCAATTGCCGTAGCTCATAGCCTCGAGAAGGCTGAGAGGCATTCCCTCAAGCTCGCTTGGAAGGCAGTAAACATAGGCATTACTGTAAAGCTCCTCAAGCTCTTTTCCCTGAACGAAGCCTGTAAAAATAATCCTGTCCGTATCGCCTGCAATGCCCTGAAGATACTTTACATACTCGCCTGAATCGCTGCTTCCACCTGCGATAACAAGCTTTTTGTCGGTATTAACCCTGTCGAAACACTCGATCAGAAGATCGATCTTCTTTTCCCTTGTAAGTCTTGAAAGAGACAGGATATAACTGTCCTTATCAAGCCCGTACTTACTCTTAATGATGTCAGCATCCTGCTTGACCGGCCTGTTTACGCCGTTGTAGATAAGCATGGTATCTCTGTTGTAGGTATCTCTGAAATACTGCTGCAAGTGCCTGCTAAGGACGATTATGGCATCTGAATACTCAACAGCCATCTTCTCTCCGAACTTGATAAAAGAGGAAGCGATAGAGCCCCATTTTCCGGAGCGCGCCCAATCAAGGCCGTGAATCGTGCTGACAGTCTTTATTCCAAACATAGAAGGTATCCACATAAAGGCAGCCGGGCCCTCGGCGTGATAGTGGACCACATCGTAGTCCTTCCACACCACAAAAAGGCTGGCCAAAAGAGCGTAGATAAACGCTGCAATGCCCTTGTGCTCAACAGTGGGCACGGTCATGATACCAATGCCCTCGTATTCCTTCAAAGTGCTGTAATCAACAGTGTTAAACTGCTTGCCTGAGATGTGAGATCCGCTTCTGTTGTAGGCATCAACCTGATGTCCCATTTTTACAAAGCGCTTTGAGAGCTCCTCAACAACAACTTCTACGCCGCCCTCTCTTCCGGGGATCCTCTTGTGGCCGATCATGGCAATCTTGAGCTTATCCTTTTTAACCGGGATAAAGAGCCCTATAAAGCAGGTTCCGGTCCTGGAAACCATATTGTTCAGGCTGTCTCCGATGATCCAGCCGTAGATGAAGAAGTTGGTAGGATCGGTGAAATATCCGCCGATGATCTGATACACAGTGACATAAATAAACAGCGCTCTGTCGATGTTGCTGCCGTATTTTATGCAAAGATATCCCGGAATGATGATGCAGGCAAGCACCAGCAAAAGTCCGAAAATACCGCCCTCTGAAAGGATTCTGAGGAATGAATTAGGAAATGCCACATCAAGTCCGATAAGGTCCAGGGCAAAATCAATATTTCCGTTACCAAAACCAACACCGAGGAAATGAGTGTGTGTAAGCACATTTCCAAGCTTCTCAAGAGGCATCAGAAGCTTCCACCTAAGGATGTTGTCTGTGCCGTTCAAAATGCCCTTTATTCTGGACAGATATGTTGTATTAAGAAGGAGTACAAGAAGTGTCAGGATTCCTGCCACAAGTACGCTGAGCTTATATTTTCTCTTGGCACTCTCATCGCCTCTTTTTACCTTAACCGCGTAGCCCATGCCAAGCATGGAAAGAATGGCCAGCATAGCACAGCCGATTCCGGCAAAACCATAGGAAAGATACAGGTCAACCAACATAACAACAGCGCCGATAGACTGCTTCCAGAAGACCTCCTCCGTCATGATCTGGTAAACCAGCATAACAAGCACCAGGCCTGAAACAAAGGCCATAGCTCCCGGATTTATGTAAAAGAGCTGCAGTCTCATGGATACTTCTCCGCCATCCGCGAAGTTCTCAGCAAGCCAGAGTGATGAATTCCTAAGAAGCAGCGCAAAGACCGTCTCAATGGCATGTATCCATACAATCGTCTCGACAAACCTGAATATCTTCCAGTTCTTACAGTTGCAGGCAACGAACACCATCAGCGTCATATTAAGCAGTGTCTTTGCCAGGAAAATATATGTCCTGAGCACATTCGTCCACGGATATGCAAAGGCCATGATGGTCGTGACAACAGCAAAAGGAATCATGATCTTAAGAACAAGAAGCAGCTTTTCCTTTCGCTTCAAAATATAATAAAACAGGACAAATGCCGAGAACAGATAGAAAATATCGGTGTTCCCGTTTCTTCCCAGTATGTACTTGGATGTAAACAAAAAGCCCTGAATATATTCCATAAAACCTTCCTTACAAAAAAATCCGTCATATTAGTATAACACAAAAACACCCCTGTGTCCTAAAGAACACAGGGGTGCGAATCGTTATACCGATTAAATTATAATCCAAAAAGGAATTTGAACAGTCCGATATTCTTTGCTCCGATAACAAACTTGGAGGACTTGCTGCCGACAGCATCCTTTCCGTTGCCTGTTACCAGGATTGTAGCATTTCCTTTTGCCACATTGTTGATGTAGTTAACAGTGTAAGCAGAGGAAGGAACCTCGTCCCAGCTCTTTCCGTTCTTTACAAGGACACGGATCTCAGGTGTTACTTCGTTTCCTGTATATTCCTGCTTGGAAACAGCTACGTCCTTGCCCTTAACCTTGTCCTTGGCAACGATCTTTGCCTTGGTAAGGTTAACTGCACCATCCTTGTGGATAAGGTAGCTTGTTGTAATCTCCTGAGCCTGGTAATTGCCCTTGCCTGTTACCTTAACGGTTATAGCCTTGGAAGCCTCGTCCTCTCCAAGAGTGATCTTATCCTTGGCTGTAAGTTCCTTGGTTCCGTCGAAGTACTTGACAGTGTAGTCCTTACTTGTGAGCTGAACTCCGTCAATTGTCACATAAGGTGCTGACAGGTACTTTCCTGGCTTCTTGTAGATCATATCAGCTGAAACAGCTTTCGCATCGTCAAAAGAGCCTGCTGTAATAGTAAAGGTCTGATTCTTTACAGGTGCATGTCCCTTGTAGTTTCCAAGGAAGGTTAAGTTGTACTTGCCTGTGCCAACCTTCTTGTTGTTTGTATAAGCAACCTTGTAGTCAACGCCCTCGGTAAGAGGCTCGTCAACGCCTGCTGCCATTACAGTAACTGCAGGAGTTACTCCGCCTGCCTTGAAGGCTACGCTGCCGCCCTCTACAGAAGCTGTCATAGCGCTGGTCTTGTCAGGAAGGATCTTGAAGGATACGGTGGCTGAACCAATATAGTCTCCGCGTCCTGTTACAACTGCTTTCGCAGTTCCTGCATTAACATTTGAGCTGTACTTAACGGTATAGTCCTTGCCTTCCTTAAGAACTGTCTTTGAAGAACCTGCAGTAACTGTCAGTTCTCCGGCAATTCCGGGAGTTGAGCAAATGAGGGTCTGAGGCTTTCCTGTATATACATGGCCAGCGCTCTTAACCTTCGCCTTAATTGTGATCTCATTAGCCTCTTTAGCGGAAAGAACCTTTACTGGAATTGCAGGAATGCTTCCGGTAAAGTTGCCCTTACCACTTACAGTAATGTTCGTATCTGCCTTGATCGCACCACTACTACTCAGAGTCATATCAGCAGACTTGAGAGTGTAAGACTTATAAGCGATCACAGGATTTGCTTTCTTTCCACCGGCAACTGTCAGTGATTCAGGAACTGTTAAAAGTCCCTTTGCATTTGCAACAGAAAGATCTACAGGCATGATATAGAAATCAAGAGTCTTTTTACCCTGATAATTGCCCTTACCTGTTACAGTCACTCTGGCAGCTTTGCCATTCTTTCCTGCGTTTACGTTGTTGCTGTAGCTTACAGTGTAATCTACGCCTTCCTTAAGTGTTCCCATAAGGCCTGAAACTGCTACTGAAGGCTTAATAGCACTTCCTGTGTAATTTACTTCATAGCGACCTGAAGCTTCGTTATAAACAAGTCCGTTGTAAGAATCTGAGCTAAGCTCGTCAAATCTTACGATGAAGCTGTCTTCCTCAACAGGAACTGACTCCTGCTTTCCGCCAACCTCAACCCAGGTTACGTTATTAGATTCATAGAACTCAGGAGCACTGCTTGTTACAGATACGGTGCAGGTCTGCTGAATGCTGCCTGTGTATGCTTCTTTGAACTCAACCATATCACCGGCCTGTACTGCACCTGTCTTTGTAAAGAGTACTGCACCATTCTTATCTTTTACGGTCAAAGTCATGTTTGAATCAACAAGACCTCTGTTTACTACCTTCACATCGATAATAGGCTTTACTCCGGAAGCATCATATTTTGCTGATACTGAAAGGTCTGCCTTAGCGATGCTGATAGTCTTGCTGTCATTTGAAGCATCCTGATCATTTGCACTTGTAAGAGTCATAACCAGTTTGCTGTTTTCTGTAATGCTTGAAGGTACTGTAAATGCAAACTCATAAGGCTTTGAAGCGCCTGACTTAACATCTACATCAATATCTGAAGAAGCAATCTCTGTGCCATCATATGTTACAGAAGCATGCACTCTGTTAACTCTTGAAGTTCCGTTGTTCTTTACGTAGAACTGCACAGGAAGTACTCCTCCTGCATATGCATCGTCAAGGGCAAAGTCAACTGACTCAAGCTCTGTATCATTATAGTCTGTGGAACCAAGCACCTTAACTGTAGATGAAAGATCCCATGTGCTGTCTCCTGCAGGAGAAGCCACATTGAACAGGTAAGCCACCTTGCCATCTGCCACTGAGAAGTGATCAACATATCCATCTTCATGGGTCAAAAGAGCTGATCCCCATTCTCCGCCATCGTAGCTTGCAACTGCGATATTTCTTGTCTGAGCATCATTTACAAGGTAAAGAACCTTATTTCCTGATACTTCATAAGCAGTCTCTGTTCCCATAGTCTGCTCAGGAAGAAGCTCTACAAGAGCATTTCCACTAACATACTTAAGTCCGCCGTTTACATTAGCAGCGATCACTTTGCCACTTACACTTGGAAGCTCTGTGTAGGTAATGGCTGCAATGCTGCCCTGGCCTACAACAGAAGCCTTTCCTTTTCCGCTCTTAACAAGGAAGTCATGCTCCTTAGTGGTCAGATCGTTGTCCTTATCAACAGCATAAGCAAGAGAAATGCCATTGTCGCCTGATGCTTCGCCTAATGCAAGTGATCTTACTGCATTTACTCCTGAAGCTTCAGCAGCAGGAGTTAACCATGCACCGTTCTTATAAACGCTTCTGTAAACAGTATTGTCCTTTGAAAGACCAAACATAGCATTTTCACTGTTCTCAACCCATGCAAGAGAAAGCTCATCCCCTGCCTTATAGAGTTTTGGTAAATATGTGTAAACAGTGTTGCTCTGAGGTGTTCCAAGATCCACGAACTTCTTTGAAGAAGCATCGTATTTTGCTACATGAGTCTTGAAATAGCTGATATACTCAACAAATTCAGGCTCACCATCAAATGTCTTGGAGGCATCAAGCCAGGTCAAATAAATATCTTTTCCGTCAGTATATACTTCAGGGTTGTAATCTGCTGTTCCATCATCAAGTACTGAAAGAGGAGAAGCATAAGTATCTGTCATAGGATCATAAATGCTGTAAACAAGCTTGGTCTTATCAAGGTCGCCACGGGTCAGATCGTCAGTTACATAAACTGCCAGTGTTGTACCTCCGGCTGAAACCAGCTCAGGATCTGCAGCATTGTAAGCATCAGCAACGAGAATACCGTCACTTGCCACCTTGAGACTCTGAATGCCCATGGTAGGAGCCAAAGTCTTAAAGATCATCTCATAGTCAGAAGATTCCTCTGATGCAGTGATTTCATCCTCAGCACTAAGGAAGCCCTTGGTGTTAGATTTTCTTCTGTATACCACCCACTCTTTATCCGGTTTAAGGAGTGCCTTACTTGCCGACATTCCGGCCAGGTAGCCCTTAATACCGATTTCACCGTAAAGTGTCCACTCCTTTACGCCTGACTTCTGTGAAGAAGAAAGAAGGGTAATTACAAGAGTTGATTCACCCTTACCATATACACCACCTGAAAGTGCTTCACCAAAACCAATTCCTGCATAAGGCTCAAGAGAAAGAGTAGCTGCAAGCTCAAGGTCTCCATACCACTTTGCATCCTTGAAATTGTAACCAACTGTTGCGGAAATCTTTCCTTCTGCAGTTACCTCGCAGTTAACCGTCACAGGAATAAACAGGATTGTTGCCTGCGCCTCAACTGATCCGGTTCCTTCGATCACAACAACAAGTGTTCCGGAGAGAGACTCCATCTTGCCTTCGCTGAATGCACCTTCAACGTATCCGATAACGTCAAAATCAACGGCTTTCTTAACGCCGGGAACCTTAGCATTAAAGATCTTCTTTTCCTGAACTGTATCAAGCCAGTCCTTATACTCATCAGGAAGATCTCTCATTGTTATTGTCTTTTTGAACTCCTCAAACTTCTCTTTGAAGGACTTCTTGTTCATGGTCTTAGCATTTTCTTTTTTATCCTCTGAATCAGAATAGTACAGATAATGCTTAGGCACATTGATTCCAAGTTTGATGGTGTTATCTTCTACAACACAGTTAACTCCAAGTACATCAGGAAGCTCCATCGCAAAGCTCATTCCGCCAAAGAAAGGAATGTTATCTGCAATAGATAATTCTGAGTCAGGGCCAAATTCAAACTTGCTGATGACCGGTGTGGAATTTGTAACCTTAACAGCACAGGTTGCTACAAATCCGCCATCTTCTGTGGTTGCAGTAACCTTGGTAGCGCCGGTCTTAACACCGGTCACTTTACCGTTTTTGTCTACCTTTGCGATAGAGGGATCGTCGGTTTTCCAGGTAACTGCCTTGTTCTTTGCCTTCTTAGGTGTTACTTCGGCTTTAAGCACAACGTCTTCGCCGGCGCCGATTGATACGGTAGAAGGCTTGATAACAACACCTGTTACTTTGCCGGAAGGCTGATCCGGATCGTCGGTATTGTACTTTATTGTTGCTTTTTTAAGAGCATCATTGTTAGAGCCGATGCTGATCTTTTTCCAGTCAGCTTCAGAGCCGGAGTAATAAACTGTATTAAGCTTATTTCCATTGCCGAAAGCTCCGTCTGCTATTGTTACAACGCTCTTGTCAATCTGAGCGCTGGTTACATTTTTAAGGTTTGCAAAAGCGCCTTTTCCAATGTAGGTTACGCCGCTCTCTATAGAAATCTTCTGAAGAGTATCTGCATAAGCATCCCATGGAGCAGGAGAATCTGCAGTAAAATCCTGCATCTTTCCTTTTCCGTCTATCTTCTTATCAAGAGAGATAACCAGCTGCTTGGAGGAGTCATTGTATCTCCATCTTACGTTATCACCGCAGCTTCCGCTTCTTCCAATTCCCTCAGAAACCTCAACGAACTTAGCGATGAGTGCATCGATGTCATCAGCCTCGAAATAATTTGCCTCATCACCTGCGATGTTTATAAGAAGATTTCTGTTATTGTCACTGGGCTTAAGGCCTACGCTGTACATGTAGTAGCCCTGTGCACGGTAATCTGATGCCTTTGCAAGAATTGTGTTTCTGCTGTCAGAAGGCTCACCATCACTAAAGAGGATGATAGACTTAACTCCAGCCTTTGCCTCCTCCATCAGCTTGTCCGCCTCGGTAAAGCCCTTTAAGTAATAGGTTCCGCCATTTGCACTCATTCTCTGAGTAGCAGACTTCATTCTTGTAACGTCAGTAGAGAAAGGCATTACTCTTCTTGCGTCACTTGCGAAGGTCACAATACCGATTCTGGTATTAGTAAGACGTCCGCCAACCTTATCTGCAAATGCACAAACTGCAGTCTTAAGGTTTCTGATACGCTCTCCGGACATACTTCCTGATACGTCAAGAACAAGAATTACGTCTCTCTTTGGAAGTGTGTCATCCCACATCTTCCAGTCAACATAGTTGTACTTGTTCTTGATATCATCAGTGTAAGTATCGCTGCTCTTAGGGAAGTAGGCAGTAAAGCTCTGTGTAGGAAGTGCTGTGTCATCGATCTCAGGAAGGTTACCGGTAAAGATAACAGTATCGATGTTTTCACATCCCTGGAAAGCCTTCTCGTTAATGGTCTCAAGATTCTTGGAGAGCTCGACTCTTTCGAGATTCTCGCATTCGTCAAATGCCTGAACACCGATTTCTTTTACGTTATCGCCGATAACAACACCTGAAAGATTTTCCATTCCCTCAAAGCTGTGACCTGTTATCTCTGTGATCCCTTCTTCCACCTCGACAAAAGCAACCTCATCTTCGAAGTTCCCGAAGATGTTACCACTCTCATCTCCTACTTCTCCGCTTCCGATAATAGTAGCTGACTTATCTTCAGGGTTATACTGCCACTCACTCTTTTGTCCGCACTTCTTGGCAATTATGCATCCAGCAAAACAATTCTCTGCCATCTCAACAAGTGAGTCAGGAATATATACAGTACAGAGTGTATCTCCGTAGAAAGCAGCTGCTCCTACCTTTGTAAGTCCTTCAGGAAGATCAACTCTTTCAAGCTTAGTACATCCATAGAAAGCATTGTCTCCAATTTCCTGTACACCGAAAGGAATAGCAACCTCTGTAAGTGCTGTTGCACCATTGCAGGCATTTTCGGGAATTTTCTTGATACCCTGAGCAAAAATGATTCCCTTTGTTGAATTGAAGAACGCGCTCCTTCCGATAGTTTCGATCGTAGAAGGAATAAGCGCTGAAATCATCGCTGTACAAATGTAGAAAGCAGAATCCCCAATAGTTGTAAGTCCCTCAGGAAGAACTATTGCCTTCAGGTTTGTACAGCCATAAAAAGCACTTGTTCCGATTGTCTTCAGGTTCTTCGGGAACTCAAACTCTTCAAAAGTACATCCATAAAAAGCTTTTTCTCCGATTGATTCAATGTTTTGAGAAAGCTTCATTGTTGTAAGCTTTTTACAGTTATAGAAAGCGCAATCACCGATAGCCTTAACAGTATCAGGCATCTGAACTTCCTCAAGATAGCTTGAGTTATAGCATATATTTGCAGGAATCTCTGTTGTTCCGTCAGCGAAGATAAACTTTTTGGCAGAATTGTAAAAAGCATTCGAACCAATACTCTTAACGCACGCCGGAAGAGTGATCTCTGTAAGTCCGGTACAACCATAGAAAGCGTTTGAACCAATTGATTCAATCTTGTCTGTAAGGGCAAAGCTTGAAAGCTTTGAACAGTTGGCAAATGCATATTCGCCGATTGATGTTACAGTATCAGGAATAACAACTGTCTCAAGAAGGTTTGCCCCATGGCAGACATGCCCGGCAATTGCAGTTGTTCCGGCAGCAAAAGTCACCTTCTTTACTGAATTATTAAATGCATTATTCTCAACTGTGGTCAGCGATGCAGGAAGTGTAATCTCAGTCAGAGCTGCACAGCTTCTGAAACAGTCTGATCCAATTGTTGTAAGTCCCTCTGGAAGAGTTACTGCTTCAATTTCCTTGCAGCAATAAAACGCCCCTACTCCCAGTTCCTTAATTGATGCAGGAAGAGATACATCCTTAAGCTTCTGGCAATTATAAAAAGCGTGCTTTCCGATTTTTTCTACTGTATCAGGAATAACAACGCTCTCCAGATTATTTGCTCCATTGCAAGTATTTTCCGGAATAGCGGTAATATTTTTTGCGAAAGTAAGCTTCTTTACAGAATTCGCAAATGCAGAGCTTCCAACCGTTGTCAGTGTAGACGGAAGCTTAATCTCAGCCAAAGCAGAGCAATAATTAAAGCAGCTTGACCCAATTGATGTAAGTCCCTCTGGAAGCGATATGGATTTAAGTGCCTGACAATTACCGAACACACTGCTTCCGAGCTCCTTGAGCCCATCCGGAAGACTTACCTCCTCAAGCTTTTTGCAATTATAAAAAGCATTGTTTTCTATTTTTTCTACAGTATCAGGAATAACAACACTCTCCAGATTATTTGCACCGTTTAGAGCATCCTTAGGAATAATTGTAGTCCCCTTTGCAAAAACAGCTTTATTCACAGAGTCTGTAAAAGCACTGCCTTCGATTGTGGTAACGCTGGCAGGAATTGTGATTTCTGTAATTGCAGTGCAGTACCTGAAAGCATAGCCTCCGATTTTCAAAAGGCCCTCAGGCAATGTAACTGTTGTAAGAGCCTTACAGTTTTGGAACGCATAACCTCCAATCTCAGTAACACCATCAGGAAGCTTTACAGCAGTCAGCAGCTCGCAATAATAAAAAGCATTTTTCCCAATCTTTGTAACTGAGTCAGGAATAACAACAGTTTCAAGATTGTTAGCTGAATAACATGCATTATCGGGTATAGTCACAGTACCATCTGCGAATATGATCTTTTTTACCGAATTGTTAAATGCATAACCTCCGATTGAAGTCACTGACGAAGGAATTGTTATCTCAGTCAGGGCAGAACAATATGCAAAGCAGCTTGATCCAATTGATGTAAGCCCATCAGGAAGGGTTATAGAACCAAGAGCCTTGCAGCTGCTGAATGCGTTATTTCCGATTTTTTGAATACCATCGGGCAATGTTATTTTTGTAATTTTTTCACAGTTCCAAAAGGCATCGTTTCCAATCTCTGTAACGTTCTCAGGAATAGTTACAGATTCAAGTTTAGAGCAGCCATAGAAAGCATAATTTCCAATTTTGGTAACTGTATCAGGAATAACAGCGCTTTCCAGATTACTAGCACTTTGCAGTGCATTATTAGGAATCTGTGTTGTACCCTCTGCAAATATAACTTTTTTTACAGCTCCCTCAAAAGCGTTATTTTCGATAGTAGTAACGCTGGCAGGAATTGTAATCTCTGTAATTCCGGAGCAGTATCTGAAGGCATAGCCTCCGATCTTTAAAAGGCCCTCAGGTAGTGTAACTGAAGTAAGTGCCTCGCAGTTCCAAAAAGCAGAGTTTCCAATTTCTGTAACTGCGTCCGGAATTGTTACATCAACCAGCTTAGAGCAGTAAAGGAAGGCATTATTTCCAATCTTGGTAACAGTATCAGGAAGAACAACGGTTTCAAGCCTGTTAGCTCCACATAAGGCAGAATTGGGAATAACTGTAATACCATCTGCAAATGTAATCTTCTTTGCAGAGTTTTCAAAAGCATAGCTTTCAATCGCAGTAACACTGGAAGGGATAACAATCTCTGTCATTGCGATACAATCTCTAAACGCATAGCCTCTGATCTTCAAAAGCCCCTCAGGCAATGTAACTGAAGTAAGAGCAATACAATTATAGAAAGCATTGTAGCCTATCTCTGTAAGCCCCTCACTGAAGGTTAAACTTTTAAGTGAATTACAAGTTTGAAATGCATAATCTCCAATCTTCTGAAGACCGCTTGAAAACTTGATCGTCTCCATAGCTGAACAGTAGTAAAAAGCCTGATTTCCTATGCTTGTAACAGTATCAGGCATAGTAACAGACTTAATAGAAGTCTGGTTGTAGAATGCCTGTCTGCCGATCGCAACAACTGTATAGCCATCTATCTCATCAGGAATCACAACATCTTCATCTGTTCCAATGTATTTTGAGATGGTAGCCTCGTCATTTGACAAGGTGTACTCAAAATCGCCTGACTGAACAGCAGCCATGAGAGATTCTTCTTCGTAATAAGCATCCTCAAGGCACTCAGGATCCTCTATATACTCAGGTTCTTCGAAATCCCCATAGTTTTCTTCAACATCTTCAAAGTCTTCCACGTCGGGAGCTTCAAAAGGTGGGTAATATGGTGGTATATAAGGCTCCTCCACAAGCTCCGGAGCAGCCATCAGAGTATCCTCTTCCATAGCAGGCTCTTCCTGCTCAATCTCAGGATCCGGATCAACTATAAGCAGATCCAAAGGATATGGATCATCCACCCAGTCAAGGTCTTCATAGCCGCTCTCTGTGGATATATCAAGCTCCTTTGTGACCTCTACCAAGCCATCTTCGTTAAAAGTAATACCGTCCTCATTGAGGTAGATCTCATTCATGAGGTCCAGGTATTTTGCACCGCCAAGGAATCCGATACTATCTTCTACAAGATACTCAGAATCAATCTTGACCGGTGCTGCAGCTAATGCATCCATAGGTATGGACACAAAGCAGGTTGTCAAAGCGAGCATCATCCCTAGTGCGCGCTTCAGCAGGTTACCGTTCTTCTTCACTAACACATTCCTCCTTAATTTTTTAAAAAATAATATATCAAATGCCCATTCAGAAAATTGCACTAATGCAGTTTTCGTTCGGACATGATTTTTTGTGGCAAATAAGCAAAAAAGGGCGAGAACCCCCCTTTCTCCCCCACAAAGCGGAGATATTATATCATAATCAAACATTAATAAGTTAACTGTTTTTATGATTTTTTTTATCACCGAATTTCACTTGCCATACACCGTAAATACTCTTATACTATTCCCACGGAATAACGCGTGAAAGGAACGAAATGAAATCTAAGCGCAGGAAATTTAACTTTGTAACACTCTTTGGAATTATCTTTATTCTGGGCGGTATTTTGGCCGCATCTTCTGCTTTTCTGGATTTTCGAAAAGCAAATTCAGCCCCCTACAAAATGCAGGTAGAAAGCGATGTCATATCTCTGGAATCAAAGTCCAACTGGATTGATAACTCAGAAATAAAAAGCATCCAATCCGGCTCTGTGGACTGGTTCACAGAAGAAGAAATCCACATCGGAGATAAAGTCATGACCTTCGAAGGAGTATACCCTGACCCGCCAAGTGGCCACGTAACCCACACCCTCATCAGCAATGATGGAATAAACTGGGAAGTCAACGACATCGACACCCGCGACCTGCTCATCCAGATAGCCGCCGGAGCGATTTTCCTTGTCGCCGGAGCTGTCATCACATTTTTCAGTTTCAAAATATGATACCTTAACCCCGTCCCCTAGTACCATTTGGGGCAAAAAAGCTGCAGGCACCATCGGTACCTGCAGCTTTAAATTTAGCTTGAAAAAACCGGATTATGGAAGCATATCTGCATCGCCGAAGTACTCAGCCCACTTCTCTGCACGCTCGTCCATGATTGCCTGGCCGCCTGCTGAGAGGTAATCTGACATGAAGCTGTCCCATGTAGAATCGAAGTCAGCCTCTGCTGCAACTACAGCGTTGTCATAGATCTGATCTCTCTTTGATGAAAGAGTATCGCCTACGCCTGCTTCTGCTGTGATTTCACCAACGTTGACGTTCTTAGGCTCAAGACCATCTGCGCGGGAGATAACATCTGCCTGG
>JAEEGL016667764.1_pt1 | contig 17458 bp, 15 predicted proteins | sample 9134231 | NCBI WGS metagenome assembly JAEEGL01 (sample SAMN16246548, study PRJNA631951) | gut metagenome | biome: gut microbiome; feature: rumen; material: fiber-attached | host: Bos | place: Iran: Karaj | collected 2018-10 | reverse complement strand
TCAAAATGACCAGAAAGGACATTCTATGTCAGAAAAACACAATCCCGCTTTCTATGAAAGCACCTACGTTCCCTCACAGAGATCAGAGTTCAATTCAAGCGCTGATCTTCTCGGCAACCCTCATGCTATTTATAACTACCTGCTTTCGCAGGTCTACAAGCAAGACGATTATGCAAAAGATGCTGCCATGTTCTTATTCAATCATGCACGTGGGATTCCGCAACGGCTTTTCGTGTGCGGGCCCTCGGGCTCCGGCAAGACCTATATGTTTGAATGCATAAAGCGGATTTGGCCACATACGACCATTGTAAACGCTGCAACAATTACTGGCCAAGGATGGAAAGGTGACAACAAGATCACATCATTTCTTTGCAATATCGACTTCACATCCAAAGAGAAATACATCTGCGTTTTCGACGAATTTGATAAGCTCGCAAGCCCGAGCTGGAGTTCACACGGAGAAAACCTTTCTGCAAGCACCCAATCAGAATTGCTCAAACTTGTTGAAGGCGAGAAGATCCCTGTCCAACTGAGAACAGAACACGGTATCGATACGGTCATGGTCGATACTTACGGGATATCCTTTGTATTCTGCGGATCCTTCGCCAAAAGTGCAGGAGAGATCGCCGAGAAAGAAAGCTCAAAGCAGATCGGCTTTATATCTCAAAATACGGTACACAGTGCTTTCGACCGGAAATTAAACATTCAAGATCTTATTGACGAAGGCGGTGTTATCTTAGAGCTCGCTTCAAGAGTTACCAGGATCTCAAATGTCAGGCCCCTTTCGGTCGATGACTATAAGTACCTGATCAAGAGCCATACAGGATCTCCTCTCAGAAAACTGGAAAAGGCCTATGGCCTCAAACTCAACATTGATGACAGTATTCTTGATTCCATCGCGGAAGAAGCTTTCAGATCGAAACTTGGTGTCAGAAATGCAACGGCAAGACTGCAGGAACTCATAGACAACAAGCTCTTTGACTGTCCCGCAGAAGAGCTTCCAAACCTACGAGAAATAGATATTTAACAGGAGGTAATATGAAATATTCACTCAAATACGACAAAAAGAACGGTCAGCTTTTAGATCTGGAACTTGTTCCCGAGAAATGCGAGAACCCGAATGAACTCTTTAAATACGCGCAATTTCTCAGAATCGAGAACATTGCTTCAGAGTTCAATCGTGTTGTAAAATCAGGCACTTTAAATGAGTGCAGTGACGAACAATACGCTCAAGACATTTACGAAATCAAGCAGCTGTCCAAGACCATCTTCGCAGAACAGCAAAGCCAAAACATCTTTATGCTGAATGTTGCTCTGATGAAACGTGTTCTCGGATTAATGCCTGTCAATCAGACAATGTCCGGCAGCACGACTACAGTGCAGAAGTTTCTTGACGAGAACTGCATCTACGGTGACAGAAGACGGGACTTTTACAGGTTCATTGCCGGTGGCTGTCTGGCTCCCAGGCTTCACAATGACGGCGTGTACTGCGAGGTTAACTGCGAGGAGATGCCCATGAAACCGGTAATCCCTGTCGAAAACCACACTTACTTCATCTTCAGAGGCGATCGCGTGATCGCGGTCGCATCTTTTGATCCGATCGAGTCGTGGCTTCACAGCAACAGCACCGGAGAAGACGATGAGCTCTTCGTATTGGATACCAAGCCGCTATTGGACGATGACGATCTGAAACTGTCCGAAGACGACAAGGCAGCTCTTCACAACACGGTAGTTCTCCAGAAGGGCTCGATCATGACGCCTCCCGAACTGTGCATGGATCTGTTCAAGGACAAAGTCATAGAGCTTTATTACTATGATGACACCCCAGGACAAGAAGGGATAACCTTCAGAGGGCATCTGGATATAAGAGGTACTGCCAAAGCGGAAAACGGCCAGGAAGCGCTCGTATTTACTTTGAGAAAAAGCGGCAGCAAGTACTTCAGGTAAATTACCGCAACATCAAAACGATCAATACAAATAATCAATCAGGAGGTGCCTATATGGGCAGCAAAATCAAAGACATCATTAGAATAGACAACTACACTTTACAGCAGAGTAAGAAAGCGGCATCCGTTTACGGATGCTCTGAGCTCACGGCGCTAGCGATCTTTGCATTATGCGAAGATCATACGAGCAAAAACCTTAACGACATCACGCCCGATTTTGAGAGAAGTCAGCTCAAAGTCGGCGGTTGTGTCTACCATGTGCACGTGGCCAGAAGATCCACTTCTGACCTTAAGGATCATTATGACTGCGCGGTCTCAACCAAAGCTCTTCGGAACATCCGGAAAAGCCCTTACGAAAGGCTTCTCTTCCTCTCATACTGCGAAGATGACGGCCTCCTGACCATTGCAGGAGAAATAACAGTTTCACGATTCCTCAGGTGCAGCACGAGCTACAGTATAGAAAATCCCATGCGCAATGACTCGGGAAATCCCGTGACTATGCATGGCCCAGTTTTGGCATGCCACATAGACGATCTCAAGCTTTACGAAGGCTATGATATCGCGTGATCCCACATAGCCGGCCTTCGGGCCGGCTTTTTTTGCATCGCTTGTAAAAAAAATAAGGGCAGCCCCGAAACGGGACTGCCCTTAAGCCTGAGAGATACCGCTCTCAGTCGGTGGTTGAATAGATTGCTGAAATATCGCCATGGTCATTCAAGACGCCTATAACAGGTCTGATAATATAGTTGAAGAAGTAGGCACTCATCATCTTTTCCAGGACGTCTTCCTGATTAAGTTTTGCAGAACTCATCTTACACATAGTATCTCTGACAAAGGTGTTCATATTCTGCAGGAGATGCTTCTCCACGATTTGTTTTCCGGTATAGTCATCGTCAATGACATCCAGATTGTGCTTGAACGAGCTGTAGAACAGAGGATGCCTATATCCGCTGTCGATCACCGGCTTGATGAAGAACCAGCAGACATCCATCTTCTCATCGACAGCCCTATACTCGGGACAATAGTCGGTGTTTATGACATCTTCCATCATCCTGAAAAAGTCTCCCACAGTCATCGCACTGAAATCATCATACGTGTACTCGTTCAGCGAAGGCAGCTCCGTGAGGTGCTCTATACATTCAGGTACGTACCTGAAGTACTCTTCAAGCGTGAGGGTGCATAATGCCCTCAGCGCCTGAAAAGCCTCAGCAGTCTTGTCCTCATGGAACTTACCTGTGTCATTTACCATTTGTATCAAGGGATACTTGCTGAAGTCCCTTTTCACGGCAAAAGCACTGTAATCGTTGTTGCCTCCAACCCATTCCCGGAGTGACTTTTTGATCATGTTATCCCACCTCCTTTGAATCAGAATCAGGCTCATTTCCGACATGCTGTTCCGGTTCAGTATCGGCATTGAACATTACTTCCTTGAGAACGTCTGCGATGTACTTTTTCCAGAAAAAAGGTTTCCGACCGGGAATGCATACCAGTTCAGTATTCATCTTCATACCGGTAAGCTTATCCAAAGGAATGTTAGCCTTTTCTGACAGGAACCTGGCTGTCTCGAGTTCGGATGTTCCGAGGAACACAAGGACACTGCAGTTTCCTGCGATGGTTGACGCGTCATACGGACCGTACTTAGCCAGCAACTGTGACCAGCTCTGCATTATAAGACTGAGACTTATGCCTCTCGAGCGAAGGATCGACATGAGCTCAGGCAGATGAGGTATGACGAACGTCGCTCCAATGTCATCGGCGTACAGATGCACCGGCACCTTAAGGCGGCTGTTCCTCTGCTTGTCAGCGTGGTCCAACAGTTCCTTAATCAGCTGCGAGAAAAACATCGCGACCAATGGTGTCTTAGAAAAGTCATGGTCAGAAACATTTATAAAGACTGCCATCTTGCTGTCACCAAGATCAGAAAAGCGTATTCTTCGCGGCATGGTATAAAGCTTATCGGCTTCATCCCATGTGAATTGGTTCATAGCAACCTTTGCAATGCCCGAAATACTTGCATGCATTTTATCAGCATTTCGGCTTCCCCTGATCTCTCTGTCGATGACCGCTTCCAAACACTCAGGATCGTCCTGCTCGGCTTCCTGTATCAGGGTATCCCATACAGGCTGATCCATATATGAGAGCAGCTTGCTGACAGTTGTAAGGGTGTATTCTTCATCTAAGATGTGAAAGCACAAGCTTAAGCATGCGGTGATGTACTGCTTTGCCGCAACCTCCCAGAAGGGGTCATGATCGCTGTGGAATCTTTTATCGGTGACGATCATTTCCGCCAGTTCTTTTATGTCATCAGGTTTGGCAATCCCATGCTCTCCTGTGGTCCTCACAAAATCGAGCGGGTTATACCCGATGGAAGAATTATCAAGGTTAACGAGATCGATAAGCTCTACCCTGTAACCCTTAGCTTCGAGCTCTTTACGATGCTGCCTGTACAAGTTGAGTTTGGAGTCTATGACTACCATAGACTCCAACTCAGATGCGGCTATGTTAGCCGAAATAAATCCTCGCGTCTTTCCGGCGCCTGTCGAACCGATTACCATGCAGTTAAGGTTCGAGAGAGATCTCTCGTCGGCGGCTATAATGAGATCTTTGCCGATGATCCTTACAGGCCTCTTTGCCTTGCGGATGTTCTTCGTGTTGAAATAGCCCTTTTTGTTGCCTGAAACACCTGACAAATTTGTTGTTTTCATATGTTCACCTCACTATTAATGATTTCATCTGCAAAATGGTTTTTAACGCAATCCGCAGCATTGATGTATGTATCCTTAGCCGTAAGCTCATAGATTTCTTCCAGCGACTTACCGGTGCTTCTTGCAAGCAGCTTGCCAATAGTCTCGCGATATTCGAGGAGACGGTCCGATATGCTTTTTAACTGCAAGGCGTTACCTCCCGTCTCATTTATCATCGGGTCGTGTATCATCAACTTAGCATTAGGATAGATATATCTTTTCCCGCTTGCCGCGCAGAACAGTACTGCCGCCATGCTCGCACAGACGCCGACGGAATAAACGTCGATCTTTTTCTCCATGCTTTGCATCGTATCGTAAATGGCGAACCCATCTGAAACGGATCCCCCTGGGCTGCTGATATAGAGCTTGATCGGGGACGGATCATCAGAACTGTCCAGGACCATCAGCTGCTTGATAACAGAGATAGCTGACTGCGTATTGATCTCTTCAGTAAGGAAGATCTTTCGCTGATTATTTAGCAGCTCCGTCTCGAGGGTAATGGGGGTGTAACCATGTGCTGACTCTTTGATCAGGCAGGGCTGAAAAATGAAATTGGAATTATGCATAATATCACTCCTTTGCATTTGACTTATAAGTTTTCTTCTGGAAATACCGAGGTTCGCCTACAGAGATGACCTCCCCTAAAGCGATCCCGGGTTTTCCTTCTTTGTTGAAGTAAATAACTCCCTCGCATATGACATCTGAGTCAGGAGCAAGCTCGCCTTCGAAATCGCAGGGGATGCTTTCATCACCAATGCGCTTTGACATTTTAACTGTTGTTAAATAATTCTTTAGGTCAAGCTTTGGAGCACCCGCGGTTTTAGCGGATCCGTAAAACTTGTCCTTAGCGAATCTCTCGCCATAAGTGATGAACTTGTCATTCTTAGGAACGAGTGAAACGTTCTTGAGTACGATCTCCCTGTAAGGAAGGTTCACGTCTTCCGTATAAAAGGGACCCGAACCTTTCTTTGTCCACTCATCGCGGATAGCGTTCTTCTTTTCGATCGTTCTCGAAGATACCGGGGTAAGGAAATGGCTGAACGCCACCTGACCTCTCACGTAGAAAGTCTCGTGACCGCGAAGCTTGACGGTCTTACCGTTCTTTAACTTGATTGTTATGTTATTAATTACATTGGGCATATTAAATGCTCCTTTCTGCCATGTCGGCACTAAATTTTTTATACACATACTTACAATGGAAGTTCGTGGCACAACACGAACTTGTTGACTGTTGCTTACTAGTTGCTTGAGTCATATTGACCTCCTTTCTTGCTTCTTGCATGAATTTAATTACACAACCAGACAGTGAAAGGCCGTGGTAAACACGGTCTTAAAACTTGTTGGTTTTTTAGTACACAGCCAGAAAAGGAACAATTTTCATAAGAAAATTGTGAAAAAGCGCCATCAGCGCATACCATATATCGTTAGTTGTTTCTTCACTTTGTTTATATATTTCGAAAAAAAATAACCCGATCAATTAATGATTGATCGGGTTATTTCCGAGAGTGGTTAGTTCTCTAGGTAGTGGAAAGGAAACACTTCATGGACTCACGCTTGAAAAGCAACGGTTTTTCGTAAGAAAAAGCGCGTTAATTGCTTACTTGTTGGCTGAGATAGATTCAACATCAGATCCGGGAATCTCTTTTCTTATATGGATATATAAGAAAAGAATAATGATTCAGCATTATTATATATTATTGTATGAGAGTTCCATGTATAGTTTTTGAAATTTGCTTATAAATAAGCTATTATAGGTAATATGCCGTTACGTTTTACCTGATTTTTTGCTTTTAACTACCAAGTATGGACACCATCAAAAAAGATAAAATACTGGATATTCTCACTCATTGGATAAATACAGAGTTCCTGACACAGGAACTCGAGACAAGGCCCGGAACCCCAAAAGTCCAGATAATCAAAGCTTACGATGAAGTAGAAAAAGAGATCGATAGTATCTCCAGGGAAAAGTGCAACAAGAAAATACTCATAACTGTTACGTTCGGACGGATTAACCACAAGCTTTTTATGGATTATTTCCAGAAAAGACATCACAAAAAACTTAAAATCGATTTCGCAGAGAAAGCGTATTTTCCTTTCGGAAAGCTCTTCTGTCTTTACGATCCGAAAGAAAAAACAAGGACATACCAAGTGCAGTATTCCCCTCTCATCGTAGCCGATTGGCATCTGCTTAACAGGGGCAAGATTACCGATTTGGATACCTCATGTTACTCCAAATATGTTAAGGAACATCCATCTATTCAGTTGATCTACAAGGCCGAGATAAACCGCATCTTAAGATACCGCAAACAATACATCGGTAATGTTGAGGAAAATATACAAAAACAGTCATACAGTATCTGGTTAGAAAAGAAAAAAGGCGAAACCTGCACATTGCCACCCGACATCACAAACTTTTATATCCGTGACCTTGAACATCTCAGACTTCTGGTAAAAGAAGACAAATACGGCAACACCCCTTATGAGGACGCCGTCCTGCGTCTTATCCTTAACGAATCCGAAGAGCAGGACGGTTCTGACAGGATCAACATATCAGTCACGAACCGGGAAAACAAGGAGAAGGTGCGTGAACTTTTCCTACAGAATATGAATATGGTCCATGCCCCTATGGGAAAGTGGGAAAGCAGCTACCGTCCCTACCTGATGCAGCAGTTGGCCGTAAACATGTTCTGCAACAGCAACACTCCGATCTTTACGGTAAACGGTCCTCCGGGAACCGGTAAAACGACGCTCATAAAAGAGGTCATTGCCGATGTTATCACCAAAAAGGTGAAGATAATGTGCGACTTCCTGAAAGCGCACAATTACGATCCGGACTCTTTCTTTCAGACTGACAATAAGACCGGAAGATATCTTTATGAAACATACGGTCTTAACGATTACTCCATACTGATCGCATCATCAACAAACAATGCGGTCAATAATATCATGAGCGAATTCCGGGATCCGATGTTCATGAAGATGCTCGGTAAAAAGCTCAATATCCGTAGATATCAGGAGTCGGTCAGAGAGATTCTCGGCAAGGAAACGAAAAATGATCTGCGCCCGCTAATTATTAATTTCCTCAAACTTTATGACAAAGTCGAACAGATGGGGAGAGAGCTTGAGACCAATCAGAGCACAGTAATCAACGGTATTTTGGACAAGTACTACAACGAGAGTACTTACAAAGATGCTCAGGAGTCCAACCCTTATGAGAATGACGAGTTTGACAGAATGCGTATGGATCTTTTCGCCCTCGCTCGCGAACTCCACATGCAGATTGCAAAAAAATCCAAGTCTATCGCGAGTTATGTCAGAGAAAATGACAATCTGAACCTTGACAGATCCTTCTTTATCACTCCGGTCATCGGAACCACCTTTGTCTCCGTGGAGAGTATGTTTTCGGACAGTTTCGGAAAAGATCAAAAAGGTCAATACGGCATCCTGATAGTCGATGAAGCAGGTCAGGTCCTGCCGCAAAACTCCGTGGGCGCTTTGGTAAGATCACACAAGGCACTGATCGTCGGAGACCCCAAACAGATCCCTCCCGTCGCACCTCCCGCCATGGTGTTTGCATATGAATTCACGCGTCCGGAAACTGCAAAAAAGAAACTATACACGGGGCAGCTGACGGAAAGCATCCTGGAGGATATAGAAACCATCCCTTCTCTTCAGAAATATGCCGATTCCATAAATCCTTACGGTACAATGATCGGCGATACCTGGGTAGGATGTCCTCTCGTTCTGCATTCAAGATGCATCTCACCCATGTTTGAAATATCAAATACCCTCTCATATGAAGGTACCATGATCAAAATCACTGAAGAACCTTCAAAAGAGAAGGCTGATGAGTTCATCCTCGACAAGTCATGTTGGATACAGGTCAGAGGCCCGGAAGGCAGCGGCGAAAAGAATCACTTTGTGAGAAGACAGGGTGATGTCGTAATAAAGATGATCCGGGAAAAATGTATTAAGCTTAACAACATGGAGAAAACGGATCTCAATCTCTTTGTCATCTCACCTTTTGTAACCGTTTCGAAAGGACTGGAAAACTACATCAGCTATTACATAAAAACAGAAGAAAAGGCAGACCCCAATGACAAAAGCCTTGCCCTCATGAAGAAATGGCTGAAAAGCAAGAGCATCGGCACCATCCATACATTCCAGGGTGAACAGGCCGATGAGGTCATATTCCTGCTGGGATGCGACAGCAGTTCAAAAAGAGCAGCCAACTGGATATACAGAAACATGGTCAACGTTGCTGCTTCGCGCGCCAAATACAGGCTCTATATCGTCGGTGACATGAACCTTTGGCGTGAGAAGACCGACCGAAAAGAAGAAAGTCCCGTAAACCGCGCAAGGCTCATAATCGGAAACAAAGAAAAGCTGGGTCTCGCCAATATCAATTCTCGGCTATCCAAAACTGACACCTTAAGAACGAGAAGAGACGAAATAAGGTATATCTGCCCGATCTGCGGATCAGATGTTATTAATCGTAATGGCGGATGGTTATGCGAATCGTATGAAAAATGCCACATGAATTTCTCTGTCGTTGGTGTGAATCTGCCATCTACAACACTTAAAGAATTGCTCGCAGATAAGAAAGACACATGGTTTCTTATGAATCCCGGTGGCAAAGAAGCACCCAGACGGGTCCACCTGTTCCCCGGCAAATATACGGATACTAACGGCCAAAAGTATTATGACAGCAACGAGTTCGTGGAAATTGACAGTGATGCCTGGCGCCCTGCTGTTTATGACAGCAGTGAATTGCTGTTCTGTAACTGTTCCAAGCTGGTTCAAAACTTACGCAAAGGAAATGAAAGAGATGATATTAATATCGATTACTTCGATATCATGATCCTCGATGCGATCTACACGATCCAATACAGCATGAAAAAGAACGTATTCTCTTCATATGATGTGTTAAAGCTCCTCTCCGGCATGGAAAAGCCTGACAACAAATCCGGACTGCGCAACGTCATCGACGACAGCATCAGAAACATGATGAACAATCCGCTTTACAAAAACTCGACAAACAAAAATGTGCTCCTGCCTCAACTTACCATCGAAGCCGGAAACAAGACAAAGCTCCGCTACAGGATAAACGCAGAAGGCAAAGACGGCATGAAACCGCTTCTCTTTGATTTTCTGAACAATCCGGAAGAAGGTATGGAGTCCAGCATATTAAAACTACCGTATCCTTTGATCGATGGCAGGAAGGATGGCAAAACCATCTTTCCAAACACTGTAAAATGGCTCAAGATCAAGTACTATATCCTCTACAGGATCGCCTATATGTACAAGCTGAAAACAACCAGCCATATCATAAACACCGCGAACATGAGAAAAGCTCTGCTTCTTGACGACGAGAGAAGCAGAACCGAGAGAAAAAGATTCCGCGACAGATTAACCGATTATCTGGAATTCCTGAAATCCGAAAACTTCATCAATCCGGACAGTCATATGATAAACAGTACCTCACCAAACGAAGGCTATTGCGGTGTCAAGAGCATTGTGATCAATCCCGTAAGACCTTTCCCGTAACCGGTGAATTATAAACAGTCCTTCGTAAACCTGCAGTCAGGGAAACTCGCACAACCCCAGAACTCTCCAAATTTACCGTTACGCTTCTTCAGGAGATTCCCGCAGCGCGGGCATACGGGTACTTTCTTTGCTGCCTCCGAAGGATTTGCAATCTCTTTAGCAAGACATTCGTAGACCTTTTTGTTTATATGGCAGTCTGCAAGCGCTCTGTGAGCTCCGTCATAAGAGATATCGTAGTAGTCAGCTAACGATTCAAGTGAATGGCTGTCAAGCTCAGGCAGGTATCTCTGAGCCACAAATAAAGTGTCCACATAGTCGTTTGAGAGTTGCTTCCCGAAACAGCGTACGGCATCTCTTTGAATGAACGGAAGATCAAACCGCTTGATGTTATGACCCATCAAGATACTATTTCCAACAAAAGCAATGAAATCCCTCAATGCTTCTTCGATCTCCGGGGCATCCTTGACCATGTCATCAACGATTCCGTTAACACAGCTGGCTACATAAGGGATATGCATACAAGGATTAACGAGTGTTGAAAACTCGCTAACGATCTCTCCGTCATTAACCTTCAATGCGGATATTTCGATTATGGCATCCGCTTCCGGATTAAGGCCGGTAGTCTCAAGGTCGAAAAGAACATATTTATAAATCTCATTCGAACAATTAAACATAAATATCTAACCGAAGAATTACTCCAAGATGATCAGTTCTCATTATAACCAAACTCTTTAGTCTTAAGAACATCTTTCCACCATTGTTCACGTTTACGTATTTCAGTATCATCCGCACTAGCTGTATATGTGTCAAGTATAGTGTACTGAAAATTCTCACGTATATGTTTTTGTTTTAGCTTCTTGAGCGCTTTATTGCCACCATTATAAGTTCTAACATAGGAACTCCATCGCCTCCACAACTTGCTTCTCCCCGTTGCAGATCCTACATACATCTTTCCATTAGACATATCGGTAATAAGATACACACCTTTTCTGTTCAGAAGTGGCTTTTTCCATTCTTCAGTATTGATAACCGCGTACAATTCTTCCCATGTTAAGCGCACTTTGTCGTATCCGAGAAAAGGGATTTTGTATGGATCACGTCGAATTTCTAATACTTCCATATCATCCGAGCATGTTTCTAACCAACAATAGCTCTGGCGAAATTCACGCTTGTATCCAACTATCACACGTCCTATCAGCTCAGAGCCTATATCCATTAACTTTGTTTTGTATTTATACCAAGTTTGTCTTCCGTCCTTAAATGGTTTGTAGCTAAAACTCTTGTAAATCCCAGCAAAGAGCCATTCACCATTTCCTAATCTGATTAACGACAAAATGTAATCACACTCAAAGTTAGGGTTTTTCTGTATCTCTTGCCAATTCTTAAAATCACCCTTTAGGTAGGCTTGTAGAGCCCTTTCCGGCACATCTTTACCTTTGGCAAAATGGATCTTAATGCTATTTTTGTTTTCTTCAAGAAATGGTAGTAATTCGCTAATAATCATGTTTGCCTATTTCCTCTTTAGTTTTGCTAGCTCTTAACCAAAAACAACAGTTCCAATGTCCCAAGGTTCAACGAACTCCATTTTCCCTTCTTTGTACTCGAAAGCCAAAACTTGCACAATAACTACAGGCATTTCATCTTTTCTGCTATAAAGTATCTGCATTTCAGCAGCACCTTTCCTGCTTGGGAAAGACATAACACCAGTAACATCTCTAAATGTGAGCTGATTATCAAAAGGCGATGTATTGTCAAGTTCTTCAAACACCTGTCTCAATTCCTGATAAGCTTCACTCGGAATACATGAACCCTCATCTGTGTTAATAACTATTATGTCATTGTATGGATCAAGAATATAATTCCTGACATCTTCTACAACATTAAACTTGTCAAAGATCTTCATAACAGCCGCTTTTGATGCTTCATCTGAGTAGAGCTGTCCATAAGTTGCATATTTTCTTTTGATGAACATAGTATTACCTCTTAAAAATGGCTATCAATTATAGCTCTTAAAAAATAGTTTAACCGGATTGGCCTCTCCGTACTTGTAAAGATTAACTACAGATTTACCGATATAGTGTTTACGAACAGAATTGCTGGCCACTCTTCCCTCAAAAGCTATTCTTTTAGCGCATCTTTCAGGATCACAAGTTCTGGTTTTAAAGACTGCTTCTGTTGCCGGAATCCACGCGTCAATCTCATAGACTTCAATAACGATGCCATGAACCACACAAAGGGCTAAATCGGCCATACTGACACTCTTAATCTTTCTTCTCCAGATTCCACGTGTATAGTCATACAATTCTTCAGCAGTCATATCATCACGGTAGGTCTTGTTGATCTTGATAATAACCAAATCGTTTACAATATCTTCTCTGGTGAGATTTTCTGTTCCCGTCATTCGTTTAGTCATATTATAATCCTCCCAGTTTTTGCAATAGTCTATCTATCTTTTTTTATATCAGGACAATCTATACAGCCACGGTTAAAGTGCAAAGGACCTCGTTTTCACGAAATCCTTTAATAACACTATTCCAGCCGTGAATTATTCAGAAGAGTTATTCTCCAGTTGTATTTCTAAACTTTTTGTTAACTCCTTAGGTAATGACTCCATAGAATTTGTTTAACCTTCCCATGATCACCTTGCTTGTCTCTTCTCTTGACATCATATCGAGCAGTTTAATTCCACCTACACAATTCAAGTATTTGTTTGCATTAACATAATGCTCTCTTTTGATTTTCTCTCCACTATCTTTTCTCGCCTTTATACAGTCTAAGACTCCTAAAGCAAGTTGCTTGTTCGCAAAGAAATTGTTCGATGAAAGCAAAACAATATTCGAAGCATAAGCACTCTCACATATCATATCTATTAATTCATAATGACTTTGTTTATCAGCATCATATAACAAATAACCTGTCCACCATAGTCTAGACAAACAATTAATAAAACAACTTCTTTTAGTACCGCGCATGAATACAAAAGAATTAAGAACATCTCGATAATCATCAGAGCGCAGTTCCTTTTTTCTTCTATATTGTACGTCCTCCCATAACTGGCAGAACAACATACCAGCCCAAAGCCTTTCATCGAGTGCAATAGCTGGATCCAAATCCTTCATTGCTTCGTAAACAATCTCGATATTCTTACGATCAGATATATCAAAGTCATCATCAAAGTTCATCTGGAAGTCTTTACACTCAATCTTTGACTCATGCATCCAACCTTTTTCTTTAAATCTGTTTAAAAACCATTCATTGCTTGAATCAGTAAAATGTCCGCGATAATCGCTAAAATTAACCTTCAAATCATTAATAGCCTCATTATCAATATATATTATCTTCATATTCACATCTCCTCACTATAGGAATCCAATTCGTTAAAACTACGTGCTATGGGATCAGCAAACACAGCCTGGCAGACAGCAAGAAGCGTATCATTATCAATAGATAAGTTGTCAAGTTTATAGCCATTTTTCTCAAGAATGCTATTTATTACAACAAACCAATGTCTTGAAGTCATCTGCCCATCATCTCTGCCAGCATACATTCTTTGTATTACGATAATTAATGCCGGAAGCAACACCAAACTAAATGATGTGGATTTGAATATTGTTTTTCCTAGATTAGCATATGTATCGAATACACTCTCTGCGAGTCCAACCAGTATATGATCATCATCATCTGTATTAACCGTCATGCTTCCCATTCTATTACTGCTCAATTTAACAATTTGGATTACAGAAGGAAGCGATTCTAGATCTCTGTCATCATTACTAATATCAAAGTCCATCGCCGTTCCAATTGCAACTATGCTATGACTTAATAAATCATAGGAATGATTCGCATAATCTGGATGGAATTTATCAGATGTATAACCTACTATATCCTTAGTCAATACTACAAATACCCTAATCTCAATCAGCTTTGCAATCTTTTTTGCATTAAGTTTAAAGTCCAAGCTGTCCTCCTCAGTAGCATATGTCGTTCTATAGCAAGTAGAAGGGCATTCTATATGAACAACATACTGAGCTTGCTTATTCCTTATAAGACTTAAAATGCTTCCGCAATTCAAATTAAACTTAACTGTGCATGCCACTTCAGAAAACTGAGTTTGCACGTCATACTCAACTACAAATGAAGAGTCTATATAATCGTCTCCGAAATTATCAAGAATCGGATAGGGTGATAATTTACTTTTTAATCGCATAACCGACCTCCATCATACAATATTCATCAAAGTCTACAGTTATCTCAAGCTGCAATAAGGCTCCTTGGGACACGTTGCTAAGAATTACTTCACAACCGTTAATTGCCTGAATAGATGCCCCGTTCGGATCAGAAATTATCTTTGCATTTCTGATAGGCAACTCATAATCACTTTGTTCACCTGACAAAGAAAACTTTAGCTTGCTCTCAATTACGGTTTTAGGAATAACCATATTCAAAACATATACTCCGGATTGAGCATTTTGACATATCAGACGCTTGTTTACTTTAATATCAGTAAATTTATTCTTAACGTCCGGATTAGGCCCTGGGTTAGGTCTAGGTCCTGGTTGCGGCGGATTCGGTAGTCCACCAGGTGTATCAGGATTGCCTCCGCCATTTCCTTGTCCATCAGGATCCGGCATAGCTACATCAGACTTAGGTATAATTACTCTCCCTGAAACATTCTTTATTCGCGTACTGAGCGGATCTTTTGCCAGCTTGTCGTCTTTATCTTCTGGTCTATCAGGTAAAAAGTCACTTGCACCAAATGCATCTAAAGATGTAGCGCTTGGTTTGCCAAAAACATCTTTTACTACATCTCTTAAATACTTCTTTAATCCTTCAAGTATATCTTTATACTTTTTCTCTTCACCTCTACATCTTCCCGGTTCCCAAGCATCATGTGACGGCACTTCCATTTTCTTAAAGGCTGCATTCATATTATCGCCTTCAATCACAAGCACTCCGGAGAACACAATGCTTCCACTTATTCTATTCTGCTCAAGTATTCTCATACCTGCTCTTCTGGTAATCATGATCTTTCTGTTGAGTTCCTCACCCTCCATTAAATATAGAGTACACTCTCCGTCAGCGAACCCATGTTTCTTGCCATAATTATTTGAATCCAAGGGTATTTTTATTATCCTCGGGTCAGCTTTAGTCAGTATGTGGTAATAATCGAGCAAATCCTTGATTTCTTCACTTTCGTGAGGATTCAATTTAGACATATAAGCTGGAAGGGTTTTACAACTTATTTCCTGGCCCTGAACCTTAACAATCAATTTGTTGTTCACCAAGGAAACTAAAAAGTCTAACAGCACAGCATTAATAAAGTCTCTACTGAAATCGTCATTTTTATGCATTCCCATTACATAAATATCTGTTCCTGAATCTGTTCTTTTATACTTCTTATCAATATCAGCTAATTCGCGGATTGCAACAAACTTATCATCATCAGAATAGTAACCAACACCGGTCGTCCAACCCAAAACCTCATCTTCAAAAGACACTACCCTCGCTACACCAATATTGGAAATAAGTCCTGCTTTATCAAGCGAAGAGTAAAAGACAGTTCTTAAGTCTGAACATGCAAACGCAGCAGACTTACCAATTCCAAAACTACCGCCTGATCCCTCACCTTTGTTTGATGAACCGCTTTCTTTAACCAATCTGCTCCAATCAGTGCCTTTAGCGCAAGTATCAGAACCGCCGAGGCCTTTGGTATTATGATCGCTAATCCTAAGGACACTGATAGTATCGTCTCCTAAAATCCTAGAAGCATTATTAAAAAAGTTGTATGCATCCGGTTCATTCTTGTTACTATCTCTACATTTTAGAATTGCATTCCGAAAATTACCTAAGTCAGGGTATTGTTCTCTTGGCAATTCAAACAAATCAAATTCAACAGTAATAGGCTCCTTATTATCAGTTAATGCTGCATCAAGAGAATTCTGAATAGTCTCTCTTACAAGTGATCTATTCATATTTGAAGTAAAAGTTTCAATACCAGCATCATTAATTCCGACAATTGTTGAATTCTGATTAGATATAAATCTCCATTTTTTCATTACACTTCTCTCCTTTATGATTTAAATTATCCACTCTAATTACATTAGTTATCCTGCTAATATCTTTATCGTTTCATTTTATCAAGCTACCATTATTCATATATTTTGTTTGTGTAAACTTATTAAGAATTACTCCCCATATCCATTTCCGACTTCTCTCGCACGCTCAATCATAATGTAAAGCCAGACTACGGAAGGAACTCTCATACTCGGCCCATTGCCATGGCTGCCGTAGGGCTTGGATTCATCGGACAAGACCAATCCGATGATCCTCTGGCCATATCATGCATAAGAATACTCCTGACCCCACTTCTACATTATTCATTACCTCCTGGTAATCCCTTGTCTTTCTTCTTTCCGTCTTCAAGCTCGGCAAACTTTGCCTTCATCGTTGGGTTGCCTCTGGTAAGCTTCTTTACGCTTAAGTCCTGCGCTTTATTATTAGCGTTTAATAGCTTCTTCTCGGAATCCAAAAGGTTTTCCTTGACCTTCTGAAGATGGATTATGGTCTTATCAATCTCATCTATTGCAGCATTGAACTTATTGTTTGCAGCCTCAACATCCTTGCCGAACTTACCTTGGAAATCAATCAGTCTATCCTCGAAGTTGGTGACATCGACCTCCTGTGCCCTTACAAGCGCAAGTTCCTGACGGTATTTCAGAGCGTTCATAGAAGCAGTCCTCAGAATTGCAATCATCGGAAGGAAGAACTGTGGCCTTACGACGAACATTTTCTCGAATTTATAAGAAACGTCAACAATTCCATCGTTGTATAACTCGTTGTCTTTTTCAAGAAGCGAGACAAGAACTGCATATTCACAATTCTTTTACCTTCTGTCCTTATCGAGTTCCTTCAAGAAATCCTCGTTCTTGTGCTTTGTCGCAGTTTCATCCATCTCATTCTTCATTTCGAACATTATGGAGAGAATCTCAACTCCGTTCTCATCTTTCTCGCGGAAGATGTAATCACCCTTGCTTCCGGTCCTGGCATCGTTGTCCTTCTCAAAATATGCATTCGGGAAGGCCATCATACGCACTCTGTTAAACTCCATCTCACAGTGTTGCTCAAGAGTCTCACCAACCATCTTGGTTGACTGCCTAGCCTTGAGGTCCTTGTAGTATGCCATCTCATCATCCTTGCGCTTCAACTCGGCCGTATGCGCTT
>JAEEGL015495167.1_pt1 | contig 17458 bp, 14 predicted proteins | sample 9134231 | NCBI WGS metagenome assembly JAEEGL01 (sample SAMN16246548, study PRJNA631951) | gut metagenome | biome: gut microbiome; feature: rumen; material: fiber-attached | host: Bos | place: Iran: Karaj | collected 2018-10 | reverse complement strand
CGGGGTCGTACAGACCTCTGATTGTTTGTCGTGATTTCTTCATAGCAATTGTAGATTTTTTACGCTGCAAATTTCTATATAATCTTCCACAAATGCTGTAAAAAAAACACGTAAAGACGAGTAAGGGTTTTTCTTATTTACTCACGGAGGCACGGAGACACGGAGAAGAATATTTTAACAACGAATTAAACGAAAGGAACGAATCGCCATATATGGGGTATTCAGGAAATATTCGCATATTTCGCGGTAGAGACGCGATTAATCGCGTTCTCTACACACAATCCGTTTAATTCGTTGTTAAAATACTGATAGTTGCTACTTCTCCAAATAGTAATTCGGATTGTTGCGCATCTGTTGTTCCCAATTCTGATGCATCTGATGCCATTCCTCACTATGTGAACCCAAAGCACCAATTTGGCGAGGATGTGTCAGAGGAAGTACTTTTATCGTTCTACCGTTAATGGAGGCTTCGATGGCTTTACCATAACAATTTTCGTCAACAAATTTCTGTAAATTGTTGTATTTTGCACCTGCCACATTGTTGAAGAATTGAGTAAGCGTATCTTCACCCAAAAGAACTAACAAATCAGCCTTAGACTCTTCAAGTTCAGCAAGAATCTCCTCACATCGCTTTTGGTCGCAGAACTTCTTAGGACGTTTTGGAACGGTAACTTCATCCAAGCCGTAACGTTCACGGATAGGATTATAATTCTTTTCAATAGTCTCTATCTGATTGTCATTCAACCGAGCCTCCGGAAGAAGGTCGCAGAGCCAAGCATCATTTCTTGTAAAACCCAATCGAGCGAGAATATTTTCGTCCAACACTTTTGCAGAAGGACCATTCCACTTACTTGCGGCAGGCTCTAAACTGCCTAATTCTTCGGGAATGTGAATTTTGCTGATAATTTCAGCCGCTTCCTTTTCGTTGCCATCCCAAAAAATTCTTGGTTCGCTTGCCACAGCCAACGCCTGACAAACAAGTTTGCCGTTTTTATCTTTCCACTTTGCGTGTACGGCACTCGCATAAACTCCAAGTACAAAAACCTTCTTGGGGCTTCTGTCTTGCTGCACAAGTTTATGCACTTCTTCACCAAACGGAAATTTGTACATATCGTTGAGGTTTAATTGTTGTTAATTATCACAATGCAAATATATAAAGCGAATCGGATAAATCAAAATTATTTTTTGCAAAAAAATGATTGATTTTTTTTGTTGATTGACGAAATAGACATTATTAGCCCAAGACATCGTTCTCCATTTCCCAAACCGTGGATTTTTGGGCAAGGCATGGAGTTTCGACAAAGAGGCATTTGATTCCAAAATCAACCTGCTTTTCAACCATTTTGTAGATATGGCGGTGCAGCATTACGGTTGGCTCGGCGAGGCGGCGTAATATCTGCGCAGAGGCAATTCCCAAATCGCACAGAACGACGGCAAGACTTAATCATCATTTTCTTCATCCTTCCTCCGCAGCCACGCCGCATACACTGCACCCGAAATATTGTGCCAAGTGCTGAACACCGCGCCGGGGATTGTTGCCAAGGGATATTGAGCGAAATGAGCGGCGGCAAGTCCGGCGGCAAGACCTGAATTTTGCATACCGACCTCGATGGAGAGGGCGCGACATTTGGGATCTTGGAGTTTCAACAATTTGCCGACAGCGTATCCAGCGGCAAATCCACAGAGATTGTGTAGAATTACAACAACAATTATCAACGCGCTTGTATTCACAGCGTTGAGAAGTTTTTCGGAACTTGCCGAAACCACCGCCGCCACAATTACAGCAATGGCGAGAGTAGAAACGGCGGGCAGCAATTTTACGATTTTTTGGGTAAAATAGCCAAAAAACTTATTGACCAACAGTCCCAAAATTATCGGTATCAAAACCACCTTCACTATCGAAAAAAACATATCCAAGATATTGACATCCACAATCTCACCAATATAAATTTGCGTGAATAGAGGTGTCAAAAACGGCGCGAAAATCGTGGAAACTATCGTCATCCCAACAGATAGAGCCACATCGCCTTTTGCAATGTAAGTGATTACATTAGAGGCAGTTCCGCCCGGACAAGTGCCAACAAGAATCACGCCGACAGCAAGTTCGGGGCCAAGGTTGAAAATTTTAATCAGAAGAAAAGCAATCAACGGCATCAACGCAAATTGCGCCAAAAAACCGATTATCACTTCCTTCGGACGGCTGAACACAATTTTGAAATCCTCGGTTTTGAGGGTAAGCCCCATACCAAACATCACCACGCCGAGCAGGTAATTAACCGCACTCGTCTTAATCCAATTGCAGGTCTGCGGCTGCCACAATGCAAGGACAGCCGCGCCTACAATTATGATTGCCATATATTTTGCAATATAACGGCAGATTTTTTCGACAGTTTCCACTCTCTACTTTACTCTTTAATCTTTCCTCTTTCCTCATCTCCTCTTTCCTCGTTCCTATCCTACTCGCAGGCAACGCCCTTCACATGATTGTCGGGCAGGAAACCAAAGTAGCGCGAATCGTCTTCGGTGGAGCGGTTGTCGCCGAGAACAAAGAAATAATTGCGGCGGAAACGGTAAGAAGTTTCCTCTTTGCCGTTGATGAAGATTTTGCCATTTTTTACTTCTACCTTGTTGCCCTCGTAAGCCTCGATGCAACGGCGGTAGAGCGGAAGGATGTTAGCGTTGAGTTTCAACACTTTACCTTTCTCAGGAACAAGCACGGGACCGAAGTTAGACGAGTTCCAATGCAACTTTTCGATGTAGGGGAACACCGTGCGCTCGTAATAATCTTTGGGCAGGGATACGCGCTGTATTTTGCGCACAATATCGCTCTTGTACAGAGCGTCGGCGGCATCTTCGGTGAGGCAGTAAAGTGTTGCCTGATAGCCTGTTGGGATGGCGTTATGATAAAAACTGATGATGGTTTCTGCATTTTCGCCACTGTAAGACACGTCGTTCCTGTTGAGACCGAGATTTTTGAGGGCTTCATTGCCGAGCAGTCCGTTGGTAACGGTCAGGAACAGGTACTTGGCGGTTGCGGGGGCTTCCACGGAGTCGTTGTTGACAATCACCTTGTTGTCCTTGATGGCAACCACATCGCCAGGCAGACCAATGCAGCGCGAGAGCAAAATTGGACGCTTTTTCTTGCCCTGGTATGCCACGGGGTCCACTTTTTTGTTGCACCACGCCTCGCCGTACAGGCGGCACATCTTGTAATAGTTTTTGTCGGGGTCGGAGAGGATTACGCTGTCGGCCTCGGGGTGGTGGAATACGAGGATGTCGCCGCGCTCAGGTGTAGCATGACGGTTGAACAGCACCGTGCTGCCCTTGGCAATGGTGGGTACCATGTTTTCTGACGAAATTTTCACCCTGCCAAAAAGTAGCAGTGCCGCCAGAATGCCCAACAGCAACACCACGCCCGCCAAAATAAGCACCTTCATCAGCGTGGAGAGATTGGCCCACCATCCGCCAGACTTGCGGCGAGTGGTAGTGGTGGTCGTCGTCGTGGTCGTTGTAGTTACCGTCTTCTCTCCGTTGGCGGCTACCTTAGTGGTGGTAGTTACCACTTCTTCTGTTTTTTCTGCCATAATTCAAGTTATTTTAAGTTAGAATTGGAAATATATAAACGGCTGCAAATCAGACGCTTTGACCTGATAAAGCATAAACACCGTAAACACGCATATCAATATTTTCACCCACAGCGCGGAGTGGACAAACCAATTGGTGTACCGCTCCTTGAATGGCACCGACAGCCAATGTACCACCATGCCCATCAATATCACGATGAACACTTTGCGGTAACTCGCCACCATGGTTGGTATAAGCGAGATGTCGCCCCATCCGTTGAAAAGACGATCCAACATCATCTCCACCGTGTCGGTATCCTGTGCGCGAAACCATATCCTTGTAAATGTTATAAAGTTGAAAGTCAGGAAGATGCCCCAAAAATATGGCACAAACTTGCCCGGCTCTTTTATCTGTTGTTTTGTTATTGCAAACACGTACCCCGCCAACGCCACCGTCGCCGCCAAGAGCCAACAGATGTTCCAGCCGCCCGTGTGTCCCAAAAAACACAGCCACAACGCCACCAAAAAGTTGCCCCACAGCAAAAAAGTGGCTCCACGGCTCTGTACATTGCAGGTGGGGAAGTACGTTTTCCAGTTGTCAAAGATATAAAAAATTGCACACGTACCAAAAGTTAAAAGAATCCAAGACAAAATTTTTGTGTCAGAATTCCAAAGTCCCGTCAAAACCACCGCGCACAGCGACAAAAACGCTATTATAACCACTCCAAGGGCATATTTCAGCGGACGGTGCGGACGGGTCTGCGCGAGTTTCACCACCCATACAAAATAACAATATAGCCACACCGCGTCGGCTATTATCCACAGCGCAACGCCATGCGGATTGTGCCAAACATCCTGAGTATAAGTGATATACGCGGCAAGGTTGCACAGCGCGAGGATTATCCAACGAAACAACTGGGTTTCGCGTTTCCATAGTTTATAGACCACGAGACCAAAGCCGTTGTAGCCGCCCCACGTAACAAACATCCAACTCGACCCGTGCCACAAACCGCCCAACAGCATGGTAATCTGATTGTTCATCATCGTTACCATGGTGTGCTTGAAGTTTGGGAAAAAACTACAGATTATCACCAAAACCACCATCGCCCAAAACAGCACCGCCGCCAAAACCATGCTGCCGCTCAGCATCACAAACACCAGCAATATCACCACCCAACACGCATAACCGCCAAACGAGCCGTTCCTATTGCCGCCGATTGGGATATAGAGGTAGTCTTTGAGCCATGTGGACAGCGAAATATGCCATCTGTGCCAAAATTCAGCCGTGGATTTTGCTTTGTATGGCGAATTGAAATTGATGCTCAGCCTGAAACCCATCAGCAACGCCAAGCCAATCGCGATGTCGGTGTAGCCGCTAAAATCCGTATAGACCTGCAACGAATACCCGTACAGCGACATCAGAGTTTCAAAACCCGAATATTTCATCGGCGAATCAAAAACGCGATCCACAAAATTGATTGAGATATAGTCGGAGATAAAAATTTTCTTTACCAACCCTTTGAGTATCATAAAGATAGCCATGCCAAAATCTTGTTTGCTCAACGCATACGGCTTGTAAATCTGCGGCACAAACTCCGACGCCCTCACGATTGGCCCCGCCACCAACTGCGGAAAAAACGACACGTAAAATCCAAAATCCAAGACCGATTTGACGGGTTCGATTTTCCTGTTATAGACATCCACGCAATAACTTATCGCCTGGAATGTAAAGAACGATATACCTACGGGCAAGATGATTTTGTCGGTTACAAAATTGGTTCCAAACAGCGAGTTTGTAGCCAACGAGAAGTAGTTAACCACCTGAAAATCAGTGCCAAAAATTCCGTTGACCGATTCTACGATGAAGGCGGTGTACTTAAAGTAAAACAATATCATCAGATTGACCACTATGCCCAACGCAAGTATTATTTTTCGCCGCGTCCCGTCGGGCTGTCGGTGCAACCAGTTGGTGATGTAATATATTGATACAATGGTAAATATGAGTAGCACAAGAAACACGCCGCTCGTCTTGTAATAAAAGAAAAAACTCACTGCGAGTAGATAGACGTTGCGCATTGCAATTCGCTTATAGACAAGCACATACAAAGCCATTACAATCACAAAAAATCCCCAAAAGTAAAACTGTGTGAAAAGCAATGGCTTCTCCGGACGATATAAAAATACATCGCCAATATCAAGTACCGAGAGTAACAAGTCCATTGCGTCTATACTGTTAGTTAGTTTTTAAAATGTTTGCAGACGCAAAAGTAACAAAAATCGGCTTAATACTCAATTGTTTGAGCGTTTTTTATCTAAATAATTATCAAAAGTCCTCAAAAAACCATTGAAAAACATATCCGCGCACAATTTGTAGCCCGCTACGGACATGTGTACGCGGTCGCCAGCCATCAGGCCGTGTTCCATCCAGACTTTTGACGAGCCAAAGCCGCCCATGCAGTCATAGACGCTGAACATCGATTCGTGGTACTTCTCCACAAGGCGGAGAACCTGTTTTTCTTGCTCCTCGGTGGCGGGGTTGGGACGCTTGCGGAAGAGGTAACAGTCGTTTGGCACCACAAAAGTTATCACCGCGTCGGGACAATATTGCTTGACACGCGACACCAACTCCACATAGCCGCTGTAAAACCGTTCGGGATTAAAATTTTGGACGTAGCCATCGTTGGTGCCGAGCAAAAACAGAAACCAGTCGGGCTGCAACAACTGCACTTGCCGCGCAAAATGTTGACACCGCAGCCACGAAATCAGACTCGCGCCGTTGATGCCAATAGCCGAATATGTGATGCCCGGATTGTCGTTTTCAAGCGAAAAACCGTAAAGCGTAAACGACTTTTGGTCTTCCCTGTTTTTCATCAACCGGAAACTTGCCACCGATTGGTAACGCTCAAATTTAAAATCGATGCAACCCAATGTGTCATTGCGAGTTACGGTATATGCTCCCATCTCTCCGGCGGGAACAATATCGTACATATTGATGTAAGGCGCGGTAAAAATTTTAACCTCGTTGAAGTCGTAGGCGATTGGGTTGGCGGGGTTCATGGAGATTGCGAGAGAAGCGTTTGGGTCGGTGGTGGTCGCCGAAACGCCCGAAATGCCAAGGTCGCAAGTCTTGCGGTACTCCACGTTGCGACAAGTTGTCCAAGTGCCGCTGTATTTGACGGAATAATTGGTGGGGTTGTTGGTCTTGGTCATTCGGTACGGGAACACAAAACCACGCGCACCAATCAAGCCGGGGTGGAATGTCTGGAGACGCATACGAACTTGGTTGGAGAAAATGTCAGCCTGAGTGTGCGACGCGCCAACCTGAACAATATGTAGGCTCGATTTGCCAAATCTAATCATTGAATCCAATTTTACATGGATTTTTTCAAACGACGACGAATCGCTTGAAAACACAATCTTCGCCTTGCTGTAATCTACAAAATTGTAAAACGGAAGGTCGTAAGGATAGTCTTGCGCAGCCACCGCCATCGCATAAAACACCAAGGCAAAAACATAAATGATTTTCATTTCTCTATATTTTTATTTCAACTTTTACTTTACTCTTTATACTTTACCCCCCTGCACATTAACGGCTACGCCGCCAATGTACAGGGTTACAGATATATCGTCTTCCAGACGATTACAACAGTAAACCAGCTGTTTGGAAAACGGTATTTCTATAACCTCGTACATCATAACGCGTTAGCGTATGATGTGCGGGGTTAAACAAAATCCTCTTTCCTCTCTCCTCTCTCACTTCCTCGCCGCGATATACTCGTTGTATCTCGTTATCAGCGCGTTATAAAACATCTTTGCAATAGCGTTTGCGCCGGCTGAATTAAAATGCACAAAATCCTTCTCGGCAAGCGGCGGGTCGTGGAAAACCCAATCGGGCATGGTGTTGAGGCCGCCCATAGCCTCGTACATGTCCCAATATGCGCAGTCGTTTTGGAGGGCGGCAGATTTGAGCAACTCCACCACTGTCGGCAAAATCGGGTAAGTTTCGTACCTGTCCTCCACCTTGATGCTCATGTCGGCGGGACCAATCACGATAATCGACACGCCCGGACAAATCCGCCGCAAAAACCTAATCTGCGCCGCAAAATAATTATTGAACGCGCCTACATTATCCTCGTTTAGCCCAGGAATCGCGTTGCCGCCAAACTGCAAAATGATGCACTTGACGTTGAGATCCCTGTACATCGAGCCGAGATGCACACCGTTCATTTTTACGAAAATTGTACCCGAACATCCGCGCAAAGCCACATTGTCAACCGCCACGCCGCTCAGTCCGTCCATCGCAAATGCGTAAAATTCAGGACTATCCGCGCCCGCAAACTCCATGCGGAAATTTTCGGGAGTCTGCGCAAAATTCCACGTCTTGACGGCGTAGAAATCGTTTGGCATCAGCGAATCGGCGTACAAAATATGCTCGCCGTCCATCACGCGCACGCTGCAAGGCTTGGTGTGGTTGCCATAAAACATTCGTACCCTCTTGATTGTCTTGGAGTTGCCATATCCGTACTTAAACGGCACAAAATCCAACGAGGCGTGATAAATCTTTTCGGGTACGGCAGGTTTTGGCGGCACATAGTCGAGGATTTTTGGTATTGCAACGGAATCCGCAGATGCCACCGCCGCAGAATCCGAGTCGGAAGGCTGCGATATTTGCGGCGAAAGTTTTGGCTCTTCCTTGGGCGGCAGGTTTACAATCGGCGAAAACTTGCCAAACGCCGCCAACGCACCATATTTAGAATGGTGGACGGCGGTGTCGATAAACGGGAAAATCGTGTAACGTTGCCAGTTGCCGGTACAAATCACTTCGCACGGGGCTTTGTAGTCGTAGGCGGTTTTGGCGGGGATAAGGCCAGGCCCTGAACCGCCAAATTGCTGTTGGAATTTGTAACGGAGATAGCCGCTAATCCTGTCAGCCTCTATCTGCGAATCGCCATAATGCAAAATCCTGACTACCTTGGCAAGTTCGTTGGGATTAGTCAAAGCGTCAAAAAGATTTTTAAGGCATCCGATGCCCGACGCGGGGAGTTCCAACGGTTGGCGGATTTCTTCTACATTGATTGGGCGCGGCTTAAAATTATACACCGACGAATCAAAAGTGGGTACGCCGCTCATATCCGCAACTTGCAATGTTTCAGTGGGTTGTATGTTAACAACGGTGTCAAATACCACAACCGCCCCGTCCTGTCTGTCCTCCTCCACGAGGTCGGGAATAAAGGCGTTGCCAGAGGACGAATTTTGTGGCAGTCCGTCGTCCCGCCACCATTCTGAGAGCCGAGGAAATTGCAACGTCAAATCCTTAGACACACTGATTCCCTCTTTTGGAAATATCGTCATCAATATCGCCAAAAGCCCCATGACCGCAATCATGAATAGAAGTGTGGCTAACGGTTTCATCTATGATTTTCGATTTGTTGATTTGTTGATTTGTTGATTTATTGATTTTCGATTTCCTCGTTCCTCTTTCCTCATTCCTCTCTCCTCTCTCCTCAACAAATCACTTTTTCCTAATCTTAATCACCTGTCCGATTTGCAATCTGCGCACGTCGTTGGCTGTGAAACCGTTGATAGTCATAATGTCCTTGTCTGAAATGCCAGGATAATGCGCCGCGATGCTACTCAAATTGTCGCCCTTGCGGATGGTGTAATACTCAAATTTTGGGTCGAGGTCTTTGCCCGCCGCCTTGCTTGTCTGCACAATTTGGTTGCTCTTCATCGACTGTTTTTGCTCAAAAGTCATGTTGTCGATGTTCTTGTAAGAATTGAGGCGTTTGGTGGGGACATATACTGTTATCTTCTGACCTACGTTGATGCGGTTGCCAGACACGTTGTTCCAACACTTGACCTTGCTGACCGAAACGTCGTACCAGTTGGCAATGAAACCAAACGTATCTCCCTGTTTTACAGTATATACCAACTTCGACGTACCTGCGGGGACGGAGTTGTCGCACGGTTCGGGTTCATAATAACGGCTCGATGTGGAAGTGCGCGTAGTGGCTTGTTTGACGTATGCCTGGGCGTTGACCGGCGCAAAGAAAATAGAATCTTGGTAAGCGTAAATTTCCTTTTCCTGAGCCGCAAACCTCACCGAAAAATCAGCGGGCAGCCTCAACGCCGACGGTTTGATGTCGCCGGGGATGATGTCTTTCTTGTACTGAGGGTTGAGTTCGCGCAATTCGTCAATAGAAATGCCAAGTACGCCCGACACTTGTCCGAAATGCAACTTATTGGTAATCATCACAGTATCAGAATATACAGGCATACTTACGTCGATGGGCTGGTAGCCGTGCGCGGCATAATTGTTCATTATGTAATTGACGCTGATAAACGCCGGCACGTATCCGCGAGTTTCCTTGGGCAACCACGGGTAAATCTCCCAAAAATCGGTCTTGCCGCCGGAGCGACGTATCGCCTTGTTGACGTTGCCAGGGCCGCAGTTGTAGGCGGCAATCACGAGTGCCCAGTCGCCGTACATCGCGTACATGTCTTTGAGCAACCTTGCGGCGGCGATGGTCTCCTTGTCAGGGTCGCGACGCTCGTCAACGAGAGTGGTAACTTGGAGGTCGTACATCTTGCCCGTGCCGTACATAAACTGCCACAATCCAGTTGCGCCCGCCCTCGACACGGCGCGGGGATTGAGAGCCGATTCCACAACGGTCAGATATTTCAATTCCAACGGGATGCCGTATTGGTCGAGAACTTCCTCAATCCTCGGAAAATAATATTTTGACAATCCTAAAATAGTGGGAATCAACATCTTGCCGCGACGGATATACATCTCTATCCAGTCCTTGACCTTCTGATTATAGACGAGCGGGAAAGTTGTGGGGATTTTTTTGAGAGCCGCCTCGTAGATAGAATCCGAGAAAAATACCGGCGTTCCTTCGCTCTCTATGGTTCGCGAATTTTCGGCGGTGTTAAGGGAGTTTTTCACATACCAAAGCGACATCAGGCTGTCGATGCCGTCGTTCACCTGACTTTCCTCCGTAGCCAGTTCGGAGGGCGTATTGCTCACGAGCGGTGCAAAAGTGGTGTCTGCCGCCTCGTCGTCGTTGTATTCGGGGGCGGGAGCCATCGGGTCGGGTTCCTGCGCCGATGCCACGCCTATTCCAATGCTCAGTAATGTCAGAAATATCTTTTTCATAATTTGTTAATCAAAATGTTATCACAATCCTCGCCCCGAAAGCCGGCTTGATGCAGCCAATAAAATTTTCGGAGGCGTATGGCTCCACCCGCAGCGCGATGTCCTCGCTCACATTATAATCGTATAGGTGCGCGTCCACCACGGCGTCGAATATATTCATCATATATACCAAAAACATGCCAAGATAGCATAAGTCCCTATAACGGCGGTACTTACGCATGTATCGTACAATATCGTTTTCGGTGGTAAGCCCATAGAAAGATTTGCCGGTGTAGGTGGAGTCGCCGTTCATCTGCGCGAGGAGGTAACGCTCGTCGTTTTTCAGTTGTTTGTAACGGACATTATAAAACTGCGACACATATATCAACGTGCCAAAACCGCCGTAGATAATCGGCACTTTCCAATATTGACCGTTATAGACCTGTCCCGCGCCCGGCACTGCAAACGACAGCCAGCCAGCGAGTTTTGGATTTTTGGTGATTTCTTTTACAGAATCCTCCTCGGCAACAAGTGTGCTGTCGTTGAGCAACTGATAGTTTGCGCCTTCGTCCACACTAAAACGCCCCGGCATAGTGTCCACCCTGCCCTCGCGGTATCCTTGCTGCACGGCAGGGTCGTCGAGGTCTGGCTGTTCGGCATCCGGCTCTTGCGCCGTGGCAACGTTGATAATCCCCGTCAAAACCAATAAAAAGGCTGTTAAAAATATCTTTTGGACGGTCATACGGCACACAATTATAATTGGATGTTGTTGAGCATGCCCACAATCTTCTCGTAATCTTCGGGCGATTTGAGGTTGAAGGTGAGTTTGTAAGTGCCTTTGCTGTCGAGTTTTAGGTCAACCGGCACGCTGAATTTCTTGGTGAAGTCCTTTTTGAGTTGCTTTTGGTCGTCGGAGAGTTTGGGACGCGCCGCCTTCACCATCAGTTTCTTGTCGTCGGGGTTTTCGCCAGGGTTTTCGTCGGTAGGTTCGTCGGTGGCGTCCTTCTGTTCGAGTTCAAAGATGTAGCCGTCGGGGTCTTTTACAAGCATCTCCACCTGACGAGCCGAAAGACCGTAGTTCAATACTTTTTGGAAGAGGTCGAGTTGCAGGTCGGGGTCGTCAAGGCTGATGAGCGGACGTATCTGCCCCTCGGTAATCACCTTGTTGCGCAATGCCGCCTGCATCTGGTCGGGCAGACGGAGCAATCGGAGCGAATTTGCAATGGTGCTGCGCCCCTTGCCAAGCCTCGTGCTGAGTTCCTCCTGCGTCAGATGGCACTCCTCGATAAGGCGGTTGTATGTGATTGCAACTTCTATCGAATTGAGGTCTTCGCGCTGGATGTTCTCCACGAGAGCCATCTGCAACGCCACACTGTCGTCCGCCTCGGTGATGTACGCCGGCACTTCGGTAAGACCCGCAATCTTCGACGCACGGTAACGCCGCTCGCCCGAAATGATTTCGTACTTGTCGTCCTTCATGCGGAGCGTGAGCGGCTGTATGATACCCAAAGTCTTGATAGACTCGGCAAGTTCGTTGATGGCGTTTTCGTCGAAATCCGTGCGGGGCTGCGTGGGATTTGGCACAATGGAATCGATGGCAATCAGGGCGATGCTGCCCGTATTGACCACCTCCTCCGGCTGATTGTTCTCAAAAGTCTTGTTGTCCTGAATAAGGAAGTCCAAACCTCTGTTGAGACCGCCTATCTTTCCTTTTGCCATGGGTCTTTGAGTTTAAAGTTGATAGATTAAAGTTTCTAAGTTGATAGATTAAAGATTAAAGTTGAATGATTAAAGTTGAATGATTAACGATTCAAGATTCAATCCTATTTTGCCAATGCAGCATCCTTTTCGAGGATTTCTTTGGCAAGGTTGAGGTAGTTGACAGCACCGTTGGACGCGGCGTCGTACTCTATTACCGGCTTGCCGTATGACGGAGCCTCCGAGAGACGGATATTCCTCAGAATCAACGTCTTGAACACCATATCCTGGAAGTGTTGGCGCACCTGATCCACCACCTGGTTGGAGAGGCGGAGGCGGCTGTCGTACATGGTGAGGAGGAAGCCTTCAATCTGCAATTCGGGATTGAGCCTTGCCTGAATCATCTTGACGGTGTTGAGGAGTTTGCCGAGACCTTCGAGCGCAAAGTATTCGCACTGCACGGGGATAATCACTGCGTCGGCGGCTGTGAGGGCGTTGACGGTGAGGAGTCCCAACGACGGCGAACAGTCGATGATGATGTAGTCGTACATGTCGCGCACCTTCGAGATAAAGTTTTTGAGCCTGTACTCGCGGCTTTCGACGTTGAGCAACTCAATCTCCGCACCCACGAGGTCGATGTGCGAAGGCACGATGTCGAGGCCGTCCGTGCCGGTCTTCAAGATGATGTCCTTAGGCTCCACATCGTCCGTGAGGGCATCGTAGATGCTTTTTTCGATGGATCTCAACTCAAAGCCGAGACCCGACGTGCAGTTGGCCTGCGGGTCGGCGTCGATGAGCAAAATCTTCTTCTCCGAAATCGCAAGCGACGCTCCGAGGTTGATTGACGTTGTAGTCTTGCCAACTCCACCTTTTTGGTTGGCTATTGCAAATACTCTTGACATATTATTAAGTATAATGTATTTCTAATCACAATGCGATAGAATCACTGACTGATTCTTTCAGCGTACAAAGGTAATAATTTTTTTCGCAAAAGTCATAGTGTTTCACGGAAAATTTACATTGCCTTAACGTGAAAAATGTTAGTTATGAGGGTTATCAACATATTAAGGTGTTGATTGACAGCGTATTGAGCAAAATGCAAAAAATTTTGGGGTTCATCTTAAAACTTGAAACCTACGCTGACCACCGTCATCGAATTGTAATCCAACTTCACCGTGCGGTTTTTGCTGATGTTGTAGTCGAAACGGCAGACACCTACCGACAACGTCCACGAATGACCCGTTTCGCGCAGCCTGTAACTTATCCCGACGTTTGCGCTCTTGAAACTTGTGGATCTTTCGTTTAACGCCTTAGATATCTTAAACAGGAACACTGGTGAAAGCATCCGTTTGGGCAATACGCTGTATCTCAGCAACATAGAGATGTTAAAATACATCTTGTCAACGCCATAGACATCATAGACAGTTTCGTATGTGGTCGCGCCAGTCTCCTTGCCATTCTTGATTTCCTCCTCGTGCGTCTCCTCCTCACGGAAGGCATACATCCCGCCAATGCCAACACCATAAAAAAGATGGTCGTTGGCAAAATTGATGCCGCCAGTGATGCCGAATCCATAGACACCGACATCGCCAATGGTGGTTTCGGCGTCAAGTAGCACGCGCCACGACACCGTGGACGGCTGTATGGTGTCATAACGGTCGTCTTCGTCGTCCTCGTCGCTGTCGCTCTGCGCTACGGCGGCAAGGGGAAGGAGCAGCAAGGTCAATATGTAAAAAAAATGTCGCATAATATGATATGGCAAAATTACAAAAAGATTTTGTTGCAGCAAAGTTTTTATTTTGTCTTGACTAATGAATCGTCTATTTTTTGCACCAAGCGAACGAGGGTGTAATATTTATGATTACAAAGACACCATTTGCTATTCAATGTTACATCATTAAAATCAATAACAAAATTCTCGTTTCTGGTTACATCATACGACAGAGATTGATAATAACAGCCGCCAGAACCAAAGACCCCATAAATATACTCATTAACGGCAACTATGTTAGTTGGGGGCAGGAATACCGCACCAGCCGATTCCATTTTTTCCCATTCTTCAAAAGTGTAGTTGTTTGGCAAATCCTGAATATATTTCACTTTGTATTGCCCAACAAACGGCGCGACACCATCGGGCGCACTCCAATAATCAGGCAAAATCACCCAGCCCATGATGCCGCCCACAGATGCACAGCCTCGTTTGTCTAAGGCATCGGGACGCTGTTCGAGTAGATAATTCCATTCGTCATTGTCGAGGAGAGTCCATTCGGCACCGTATGCGCATACGCCTTTCATCTTGCCGTCGGCATCTACGAACGCGGAGAAATCGTCGTCGTATTTATTCGTCTGCTTGGGATTGCCGCCTTCCATAATAGCCTCCCATCGGAAGACTTCTGTCCACTTGTCGTCGCCCATCCATTCGGAGTAATCCACGCCTACGAATGTATAACCATTCTTATCGAAACAACTGTGATACTGCTGCGGGGCTATACGCCAAGTGCCATCCATAGGGCGGTATTGCAGATTGCCTTTGCTAAAAAATACATACTTGCCCTCACCAACCGAAAAACATTCTGACAGACATTCTCTTGGCGCAAGATACTCCACACGGTACAGCAACTTCTCATTGGCATCCAAACACTGCTTAATATTTAGGGTCTTACATTCTACCTCAATGCCAGACGGCAGGGCATATAGACATTCTCCATCAACCATCTCGCTATAATCAGCCACGCCGTATTGCATAGTCACCGTTGTGCGAAATAGATTGAGATTCAGGAACACCGTACTCTGAGCAAGCGTTATGGCGCAGCCCTCGGCGCGGTAGGTGAAACCGTCGCAAGCCCAACAGCCATATTTTTCCAAGCCTTCGGCGAGCGACGGTATTTTTTTGACGTCCACGAACCGTTTGCCATTGTTGTAATTGCTGCCATTTTTGAGGACGGCGGAGAATTTGGTAATGCCGGGGACTAATTCCGCGCCCTTCCTTACCTTCAATTCTGTATCAACGCTCACCGACGCCCTGCCCTCGCAGCCATCGGTGGAGATGGCGAGAGGCTCGTACAGCACATCAGGATTGGAGATTAAGATGACGTCCCCGGCAGTGAAAGTCTGCTTGACCTCTCCGCCGCCAATACCGCCGTCCAATGGTGCGATGCCCACGGTAATGGAAAACGGCACAGAAACGTATTCCATATCCCCGTCGATAGGTTCTGACGGGGACGTGGAATCGTCTTTTTGGCACGATGACACCATCACAATCAACGACGACATTATGACCACCAATATATTACGGTAAGATGTCATACACCATCAATTATTCTACCTTGATTATTGTATTGCCCGCTTGCAACTGAACCAAACGCACAGCAAGTCCATTATTGAAAGCACATGTAGAAAATTCATCCCTGCAATAACAAATATTGCCTTGGGTGAAAAAAATAAATGGCATTACAAGAGATTCTTCCACAGTTCTTGACTGATAATAAGGGGAAAAAGAGAAGTACTCCCTCATAACGACACCAGCATTAGGCAGGAAAACCGCGCCGGCGGCTTCCATTGCCACCCATTCGTCAGTGGTATATTGATTGGGGATGTTTTCATTCTCCTCCACATCCTCAAAATCCGTCACAAACGTCAATCCTTCCGGGGCAACCCAATCGTCGGGCAACACCAGCCAGCCCTCAACACCATCAACCACTGCTCCGCCACATTTCTGCTCGGCATCGGGGCGTTTTTCCATCAGATACGACCATTCGTCGCTGCTTAGCACCATCCATTGAGCACCGTAAGCGCAAGGGGCGTTGATTTCGCCATTTTCATCCAATGGCAAAGTGTAATCAGCGCCGCCATAATTTATCACATTCGGGGAGCCGCCCTCCATCCACATACCAACCCAAAAGAGGTCTGTCCACTTGTCTTCGCCCATCCAATCTGAGTAATTCTCGCCAACAACATCGAAAAATTCAACAATACCAACAAAACATCTGTGGTTTTGCTGCGGCGCGAGACGCCAAGTGCCGTCCAGCGGGCGGTATTGCAGATTGCCGCTACTGAAAAATACGCGCTTGCCTTCGCCGATGGAAAATAGATGAGAAAGACACTCATCGGGCGCGGAGGCGGTGATGTGGTAAATAGACTGCTCCTTGCCGTCCAAGAGCATTTCAAAATTGGCGTTAGGGATTTCCACCTTGGTGCTGCACGGCACGGCGTACAGCTTGCTGCCGCTGATGGTCTCGCCGAACTCTGCATTGCCTATCGTCATAGTCACATTGTCGTCAATCATATTAAGTTCCACAAAGACAGTGCTCTGTGCAAGGCTGATGGCATTGGCGTCGGAGCGGTAAGTGAAGCCCTCGCACGACCAACAACAATATTGATCCAATCCATCTGCGGGCGTGGCAATGGCCTTGACATCTGTGAGCGGCTTGCCGCCATTATAATTGATGCCATTTTTGAGGACGGCGGAGAGTTTGGTAGTGCCTGAAACAAGCGCCGCGCCCTTCTTGACCTTCAATTCGGCGGTGAAAGTGGCGGACGCCTTGCCCGCATTGCCATTGGCGGAGATTGTGAGCGGCTCGTAAAGCACGTCAGGGTTGGAGATTTCGATGACGTCATTGTCGGCAAAAGCCTTTTTGGTCTCTACGCCGCTAATAGAGCCACCGACAGGCTCAATGCTAACGGTGATTGAGAGCGGCACGGTAGTGAACGCCTTCTCCTCCTCCACCGGAGTCGGGTCGGGAGTAGGTTCGGGAGTGTTGTCGTCGTCCTTCTTGCACGAGGTGGCAATCATCATCGCCGCCACGAAAAGGGTCATCAGAAGTGTGAATTGTTTTCTCATAATTAATGTAGTGTTTAATTATTATTGTTAATAGTAAGTTCTTCAAGATAATCGGCGCGGTAGATGTACAGCATACCGTCCACCTTGGTGGAAGAGCCCTTGCCATTAGCGGGCGCATCGTAATGCTCGCGACGGACGGCATAGACGCAATATCCGCCGTCATCGTAAGGAGTTACATAAATGGGCATCACGGAGCAGCCAAGGTATTCCACCGGGATG
>JAEEGL014567436.1_pt1 | contig 17458 bp, 8 predicted proteins | sample 9134231 | NCBI WGS metagenome assembly JAEEGL01 (sample SAMN16246548, study PRJNA631951) | gut metagenome | biome: gut microbiome; feature: rumen; material: fiber-attached | host: Bos | place: Iran: Karaj | collected 2018-10 | reverse complement strand
GCCGGACTGGACTTGGACTTCAAGGGCAAGCCCTTTGGCCCCATGCCTCAATTGTGTGCCATTGCCGACGATGTGACAAAAGTCCACGCCATCTGTGTGCGATGCGGCGCACTGGCCTATGTCAGCCACCGCATCGTAGAGGGAGACCGACAGGTGCTCCTTGGCGAAACCCATGAATACGAACCCCTTTGTCGTCAATGTTATGCTGAAGCAACCCATCACCTTTGATTCCTTCATCCGCAGCCTGCTGGTCCTGGCTGTGCTTGTCGGGCTCGGGCTGGTTATCAACAGACTGAGCAGTGTACTCCTACCTTTCTTTATTGCATGGCTCCTGGCCTATCTGATGTACCCTCTTGTGCGCTTCCTCCAGTACAAGTGCAAGCTGAAGAACCGCACCCTCAGTATCATCGTTGCCGCACTGATTGTGTTGGCCACAATGACAGGATTTTTCGCACTCATTATTCCGCCGATAGTGCAGGAGATGAGCAAACTGAGCGGACTCATCCGTGAATTCTCCTCCAGCAAGCTTGATGGGCTGAACGTAGCACCCTACATTTCTCAGTTCTTCGAACAGTATACCTCTGAATATCAGACAACACTGTTAGAACTGGTGCAGAATAAGAGCTTCGTTGAAGTAGCTCAGGCGCTCGTCGGTCAGTTGTGGAACTTCGTCTATCAGACCGTGGACTTCGCTTTCGGAGTTGTTGGCTCTCTTATCGTTCTATTGTATATGTTTTTTATCCTTCAGGACTATGAGATGATCTCCGAAGGATGGCTCAAGTTTGTGCCCAAACAGAGTCGCGCCTTTGCTTCGCAGCTCTCTGCTGATGTGAAGCGCGGTATGAACAGTTATTTTCGTGGACAGGGCACTGTAGCCTTCATCGTGGGAGTCCTCTTTTCCATTGGATTCCTGATGGTGGGGATGCCAATGGCCGTAGGACTCGGCATGTTTATGGGACTGCTGAACCTTGTGCCCTACCTCCAGACCCTCGGCTTCGTACCCATGGCACTGCTCTCACTACTGAAGGCGGCAGACACAGGCGAGAACTTCTGGTGGATATTCTTCCTCGGATTCCTCGTTGTGGCAGTGGTACAAGTACTGCAAGATGCTGTCCTTGTGCCTAAGATTATGGGTTCCGCTATGGGCCTCAACCCCGCCGTCATACTTCTTTCGCTATCCATCTGGGGCTCCCTTTTAGGATTCATCGGGCTCATCATTGCACTGCCTCTGACCACCCTTTTGATATCCTATTATCGACAATTTATACTCGAAGAGAGCCCCGAAAGTGAAAAAGTTGCTTAAAAGTTTGGTTAGTCCACAAAAACTCCTTACCTTTGCGCCTGCAAAACAAGGCCGTCCCCCCTTTCAATAGGCCCGACAGCCCCTTTGTAATATCATTTTTATCTGGTTAGATCCGTTAGCTCAGCAGGTAGAGCACAACACTTTTAATGTTGGGGTCTTGGGTTCGAGCCCCAAACGGATCACCAAAAGAAGGAGGCATTTGCCTCCTTTTTTGTTTCCCGTTCGGCGCTCTCACCCAAGGGTTCTTTCACCCGTTACACTCTGAAAGCGTCTCTACGAGCCGAGCGCGAGCCACCTAACGGATCACCAAAATCAAATATAAGTCACTTATATTTTTGTATTCTTGCTTTGTCCCCCTTTTTGCCCCCCTCACTTTTAATATTCTTTATGAGGTTCCATCTTCTTCCTGTTCCTTCTTTTCATCATCTGAAATGGCGAAAGCAGACTGATATCATTTTACAGACTCTTTTTGTGAATAATCACAGATTTTGTCTGTAAAGATATGGCTTTTGGTAATAGTTTCCAAAGAAATCCATGAAAAAGCGGGCTTTTATTGATAAAATGCTGTTATTTGGTAAGAAATGGCCTCATTCTCCCTTTCCCGACACAAGATTATTGGTACAATTGACACTCAGATGATAGGCGCAACGCTTACATGAGGTGTACCATACTCAGTATCGAGGACTTACAATGGAACTGTGGCCACCATACCATCAGAGAGCTTGAAACGGCAAACTCGGTACAAGTCACATCAATGGAGGCCATCGAGGAGTAGCCCGCCGCCAAGCCCGGCTGCGGCAAACGAAGCCCAAACACAGAAGCGAAGGTGGTGACCCATCTCGGCCACCCAAAATAAAAAAGCCCACTTATAGGCGAATGGGGGTGAAAGTTCCATGATGCTTGAATTACCTTTTCAGAGAGCTGTCGCTCTTGAAAATTAACAAAAAGGAGGTTGTTCATAAACAATTCTATCTTATTCAAATAGAAGATGTTCGCCAACTAGGAACTTTCCTTGATTGAATTTTGTCAGAAACACGAATAGGCGTTCAATATTTGTTTTGCCTATGATTCTTTTTCCGTTTACGATGTAATGGCACAAGTTATTTATGCTTTTTGTCTTTTCATCGTTTACAGCACTAAATATCCTTTCCCAATATCTGACTTTGATTTGTGACATTTGCTCCAATTCCTGAGGTGTAAATATCTGATTAGATACGATATGCTTTAATGAGTTATACAAAGCACAAGGTACGTCTGGGTCGAAATCGTACACCTCAATTTCAATATCTTCCAATTTTGATAGATATTTTCTGGTCAACTCTTGTATCGTTTCAAAAGGAAGTCCACCATTCATTGCCCCCATCCAAGGGAAAGCAACTGAAGTTATTCCTAAAGCACGGTAATTCGCAACAAATTTCTGAAGCGTTTCTTCTATCCATTCAACACGAGAAGGGTCTTTCCAATCATCTTTTATGGCAAAATTCAGAATGATAGGGGAGGATTTTGTGTAAGGTAGAATCTGACCTGGTTTTAGAAGATGCTTGAAGCATATTTTCTGATACTCTTTAAACATTTCTGGATAACGAAGCTTGAAATCCAAAGCTATGCCCTTACCCATTGCTCCAACACAATTAACTGTATTTACGACAGCCATTGCGCTGGAATTAAATATATTCCCTTTTAGTTCTCGATATGGCATTGTAATTTTCTCTCTCTGATTACTCAAACAATAAGGATGAATTTTTGGACTTCATGACAAAATCAAAGCAATTTTCCATTGATTTAATTCCAATTCCTGGATAGTCAATCAATGATATCATTGAATGTATGTTATTGGACATTATTGCTGTATCAATGGTTTCAATTCTTTTCTTTGAATGTAATAATCCTGTCTTTTGTTCGTATGATAATTTCAACCAATTGGACTTGAATTGTGCATATAGGTCATCTGGAGCCAGTGGATCATATTCATATATTTCTATTGGGATTTCACATTGCTCAAGATATTTATACATCAGGTCAAGAACTTCGACTTTGTCAAGTCCGCCATTGTGTGTTCCAAGAAGCGGGAAGGCAATGGATGTGATACCTTTTTCCCTATAGGAATCAACAAATTTTTGTAAACCGGCTTCAAGATATTCTATTTTACTCGGGTATTTCCAATGTAATTTTGTAGGAAAATTCAGCACCCATTGCTGAGATTCTTCTGACTTATATAACCACAATTTTCCTATGCCAATCAGTTTAGACTGACAATATTCTTTATATTTTTCAAACATTTCAGGATATCGGAGTTTGAAAACGAGCGCAATACCTTTGCCCATGACGCCAACGCAATTTATTGTATTGACAATGGTCTGCGCTTTACTGTTAAAGATATTCCCCTTATGGAATGTAATATTACTCATTTATTGCTTCTTTTAGATTTATGTATTTACCCATATATTCATCTGACATGGCAATGATACCATTGTCATTATCAAATGTTTTATTACCATCATCATACACAAACATGTGTTCCATATACTTTAGCCCTCCAGCATCTTTAGTATAAGAGGCTATATCACACTGATATAATATCATTTTATATTGAAGAAGAATATCAGGAGGGATATTTAACTCTGTTGCATCTGCAGTAATCTCTTCCTTCAAAATTGATAAATCATATTTGTCTTGGAAGTATGATCCTAAATGGTCATCTTTCAATAATACTTCAACTAGATTGAGCTCATGCTCGTTAAAAGGGGTGTTTTCCCATAGTTCTCGAACCAAAGAAATAGTATGTTCATGCTGAGTTGAACGGTCTATAGCCTTACCTATATCATGGACTGCAAGGACAAGACGCATGAGGTCAATATTCATACACTTGTTGTCAAAATTGAAAGCGTATTTTTCAAACTGCTCGCAGACTAATATGGTATGCTTCTTGACCACATAATGCCTTACTCGAGTATTATATAAATCTTCTAATTTGGGCATTATAAGTTCAAGCGCAGTTATCATTTCTTCAGGTGAATAATCGTCATCAAGACTAATACCCAAGAAATTCTCAATGATAGTAGAATCCGTATTCTTACATTCCAGTTTAACCGGAGAATATTGGTAAACAAGCCATCTTGGTGAACGAGCACGAGGGCTCATGTTTACATAATATACCTCAAATGCTGTTTCGCCGCATTCTACAGATACTTTTTCTCTTATCTGCATAATATGGCTCTTTATCGCTTTAATTTGAGATGCAGGATTGAATACCCGGATTTTGTTTATCTGAGTACTTTCAATCTGGAACATATAGTCTCCGTTGTAGTTTGTAGTTATATTTAGACGGCCATCTGTTTTTTCAAACCTCAAAGGTGGGTTCTCATGTTCAAAAACATCTTCAGATTCTGCATCATAGATACTATATATGTGTTCGTTAATAGGATCATCGCAGAATATTGATTTTAAAATTTCTGCTTCTTCCCGGTCGTAACAAATAATTTGATAATCTCTAAGGTCCGAAAAATCAAACTCATTTTTCACAAGAAATTCTTGTTGTTTTTTTTCTTGAACTTCTTTACTCCTTTGTCTGCTGTACAGATTTACTGCATCTATATTGCTTGGGTCATCTATAACTTTATATATTCGGGCCCAATTAGTTTGTAAATTTCCAGTACTATAATAGCACATAGAAGAATGTTTTGCCAAAACTTCTTGAAGGTCGAATTTAAAAAACACCGGCATAGGACACATTGGCAAACCATTATCTTCAGCACGTCCATAATATTTGGAACCTTTTTGTTTTCCCAAGCACTCATTGTAGAACTGTGTTTGAGTTCCAGTTCTATAATAAAAACGAGCATAAGGATGTGCCTTTGCAGATCTATATACAACTGAACCTGCAGCATCATATTTTAATAGTCCAAGTTCTGTTGCTCTGTTACGGCTGAGAATCTTTCGAGACCTAATCACTTCTATGGCATTGAACATGTGAGTAAAGTGATATACGAATGGCCTTCTATAACAAGTTGATTTAAGTGTGTTATAAAACTCCATAAGATTCAGTTCGCTCTTACATGATTTTTCAACACCAGAGACTCTGAAAGCAGGATTCTCTGATAGTGCTACCCAGTCCCAACGATCTTTGAATTTATCAATTAAGCTTTGAGTAAACACGATAGTTCCACTTTGAGAGATTCTCTTCCAATCGATTTTATCCTCAAATAAGGATAATGTTGTTTCGTCAACAATGAAATCTTGTCTTTTACATATAATGGCCCAGTTTACATATTCTTTGAATGTTTGCAAATTCTCATTTGATGGAGTAAAGTCAGAAGAGTTTGATATTGCATTCCAATCAAGATAATCTTTGAATGTTTCAAGAATTTTAGGATTGGACTTGTCAATATGTGTACTATTTGTAAGAATTGCCCAGTTTAATTTATGCTTATAGAATAGAATAACATTGTATGGTAATTCCATTCTTCTTGAAATGTCATTCCAGTCAAGATCTTTATCCTTTAGAATGTTCAAAGTGCTCATTGTTGGGAAGAAGTCTCTTCTCCGACTGAACTCTTTCCAATCTAAATCAATTTGCGCTAAATGAGAAAGATGCTCTTCTTTAAATTCTATGTCTTTTCTTCGTAAGATTTCCTTCCAGTCCCATCCTTTTTCAATTAGGGAAATCACGATTTCTGCAGAAAGTGTAATATCATCTCTTCTGGATAGAATAGACCAATTCCAAGTCCTATTTTTATGAGCTTGTATATATTCAATCGTAAATTGACAGTCTTTTCTTGAAGTCAATTCATACCAATCCCATGAAAAATTTTCGTGTTCGGTGACGAACTCTGCTGATAATTCAAATCCTTTGTTAGAGGATATTTCCTTCCAGTCCCATTTTTCAGAAATCAGTGATGTTAGCATCTGTAAGGAGAGATTCACATCATGCCTTTTTGATAGAATGGAAAAATCAAGATATGATGAGAATTTCTCAATATGCTTTAATACTTCATTCGGCTTCTTATTATTGTAACTAAAGCACTTGCTTTTTTCAGATAGGTAATTCCAATCCCATTCATCGCTACGAACTCTAAGTATATTATCGCACCAATTAATAGATGAAAGGGTTGATAGATAATGGAAATTCCAGTGGAAATCTTCGTTACCTAGAATGTCAAGTACAACATCCTCCCATACGGAAAAATCTTTAATTACTTTTCTATCCCAGGAAAGTATCTTATTCAAAGCTTTTGAAGCGGAGAGAGCATCCCATTCTACAGGAATATTGTATTCTTTATATGATTTTAAGTATTCATCAATATCAAAATCTTTTCTATTATACAAATCAAAATAATCCCACTCATATGAAACTTTTGTAGCTGTATGCCGAGAATTTTCATTTATTATTTCAAGGATTTCATTTGTAGAGTATCGCAAAGTTAGTTTGCTCCATAAAGAAGTTCTAATATCTTTCTCGAGCATTGACAGAATAATTGCAATCTGTATTCGTAAAGCAGATTTTGCAAGGTCTTCTTCTGTAAGAACAGAATCTATGATATATTCCCAATCCCAAAGAAGATAGTATTCTGGTAGGTTGTCTATAATAAAATCATGATCAAGACGAGTGGTTAATATTGTCCATTTCCACTTGTCTTCATAATCATCAAGATTATTTTTGATTTTTTCTATATCTGCATTCTTTGAGATATAATCCCAATCAAGGAGGTCTAAAACATTCAGTTTTGAGAGAGCAGCAAAATTAAGCGTATCACAGAAATTCTGCGTAATAACACCCCAGTCCCAATTTGAGTCGCTGATATTCTGTAGAATTGTTTTCTTCTCAATATAGGATGTTAATAAATTCCAAACATCCTGTTCTGTAACTAACTGCTTGAATTCATCAATCGCATATAACAGCGAAAGATTTTCTGCCTTAATTAAAGGAATTGCCTTAGAATAGGAAATTTGAGATAAATGCTGCTTGATAAATTCAATATCAGAAACAACTATATCTCGCGATGAGAGTATAGGCCAGACCCATTTAAAATCAGGATAAAGGTTTATTATTTTCACATCAGTAATTGCTGATGTGATGTGATTTAGACCTTTAACCGAGAATTCTTTATCATGATATCTTTCAAAGGTTGCTTTATTCCAAGCGATCCCTGGGTTACATTCAAATCCATCAGCATTGTTAACAGACTTCCATGTAATAAAACCTAATTTTTCATGCCAATCAATTACTTTATTGGACCAGATGTAATCTGCAGAATTTGCATTATATCTATTCTGCAACCATTCCTTTTTTTCAATTACGGCAAATGCAAATTCGCTAGAGTCACAAAACGCTTCTGCCCATTTCTCTAAGGCAAATGCTCTTGACATAACCATATCTAAATGAACATCTTTCGCAAATACATTGATGTTCTGCAAAATATAATCAAGTTCTGCATTTGTGGATATTAATTCCCAGTTCCATTTCCTTTCTGGGAAATCTGCGATTATTGAAGCATACTTAGATATGTATTTCTCTGTTACAGAATACATATCGTAAGGGATGAAATTAATTGTTTCAATAACAAACTTATCATCAAGCCTCTCTAATATAGAGTCCCAGTCCCAATCTACATCTTTATGAAGTTCAGGAATAACAATGAGACGCTTAACAAATTCTATACTCCTATCTGCAGACAGACTTTCGAAATCCCATGGATAGATAATTGCAGATTCAACGATGAAATCATCATCGTATCGTGAAGACAGAACTATCCAATCCAAAGATTCTTTATAATCTTGCAGATATAGATTAAGTGCATCTGTTGGGAAAACCGCAGAAATGGTATTCCAATGGGAACCATTTGCTAATTTTGCTATTTCTGCAAATAGTTCTTGGTCTATCCATTTCAAGCGTTTACTTTCTAGAAAGTCATTAAGATCCCATACGTCTATGTATGGCATCATGGAAGTATAATTCAATTCCCTTTGGCTTTCTCTAACAAGATGCAAATATTCACCAATATGAATTTTCCGATTTATGTACTCAGTATTACATTCTTGATGCAAAAGTACATTGGTGGCTTCTGAGAATTCATTATTGTAGAAAACAAATGGGTATTTAACACCTTCATATTCATACAGCCTAAAATCGACATATATTTCAGCCATACGAGATATCGTAGATTCTTCTGCATGGAAGATATTTATGTCTGTATCACTTTGAAGAGAAAGTCGTGCTACAATCTCCGAAGGAGTTCCATATAGTTCCGCTTCAATACCATCGTGATTAAAATCGTCGTATGATACGACTGATTCACCTTGTATAGAAGATATTATTCCGAGTGCATCACGAAATGGGAACATCTTGTATTCAGAAGACTTTTTCTGTGCAATGTCAAAACATTGCATCAAAGCCATAGCTCCACGATGAAAAGAATACTTAACACCTTTTTTAACTGCTAACTTGCCGAGGTGTGATAATGAGATTTGTTTTTCGAATATTGTAATCAAGCCAAAAGATGATAATTCAGAGAGAATTCCTTTAAAAATGTCTTTTTCTCCCTGATCTGCATACCTTTTAGGATTAGCATCAAAGTCATCTTCTACATTAAATCCCAAGATACGTGCGAACTGATTTTCATACAGCTTTCCATTGTGTTGCAATGTGAGCAGTATAACTTTATCCAGTTTTGATAACACGTAAGTTTTATAGTAGACCACATTGCATATGGTCTTAATCAATCTCCACTCCCGAAACTTAATATCGGATGGACGTGAAGAATATATGAGCTTCCCTTCTTCCAGGATCATATTATAGTCCATATTCACTTGCGGTTATTATTTTTCCATATTTGTTGTGTTTATCAGCAATTGTTTGATATACATTTTCATATGTATCCTTGGTTCTAAACAATTTACTGTTTCCAACAATTATAAGCAATCTTTTCGCACGTGAAAGTGCGACATTCAAACGGTTTGGAGATTGAGCAAAACCTAAATCTTCCTGTTTAGGGAATCCATCTTCTGGATAACGCTTAAAATTTGGATTCTGATTTTTCTCATTCTGAATGCAATGGCTTCTTACCATTGATACAATAATAATATTTCTCTCCATTCCTTGAAATCTGTCAACAGTACTTACTCTAACAGGAATTTGAGTGTTGTCAAATTCTCTTGTCATATCTTTTAATAAGCGCAACTGTTTCCCGTAGAAAGAAATGAGACCAATTTGTTTGTCTTCTACACTTTCCCAGCTATCTATGTACTTATGGAAAGATTCAGATTCATTTAGTTCTGTTAATAATTTCTTTATTATAGCTACTTCTCCATAGTTTACACGGGATGTTCCGTCAAGCATCTCTGGACTTGATGAGTCAATCCATAATACATGAGTCTCTGGATCTATGGGACCTGCAGTTATTCCATGATAACGTGATGCTCCATTATTGAGATAGTCTGGGTCATCTACACCCAAATCAATCGGGGTAGTTAGACCACATTCCAAGCCTCCTTCATCTTTGTAGAATTGCTTTATTACATCGTTAATGGCAGGATGCATGCGGAATTGGTAATTGAATACACCCTTTAGATTATCATCTATCTGGGTGAACAAACGTTCAAAATGACTTATTTCAAGAGTTTTGAAGTTCTTAAGGACATAGCTCTTTAATTCTTTCATCTTCTGCCTTTCATCATCATTCTTTTCTCTCTTGATCAGATAGTCAAAAGAGTTAATGAAAGATTCTCTAGACAGCATAGGTGGTAGTTGTCTATGGTCACCAATTATCACATTCTTTTTCCCATAGATTAATGGTAGGGATAATTCAGCAGGAGTCGCTTTACTTGACTCGTCCTGAATAACCATATCAAAATAAATTTTGGGGTTATATACGCCCTCTTTATCACTGAAAATCCGCCTATAAATCCTATAGAATTTTGTGGGAACAAAGCGGTTTCTCTTTCCGCTATTCTCAATTGATTCAGACAGGATAATGTTTTTCTGACCAATAGAACTACATGTAGCACCTATAACGTTGCAATTCTTTATATAGTTGTCAAAAAACAAATTCTTCAGTTCTGGCGTTGGATTCTCCAGTAAATCTAACCAAATCTCTTGCGCTTCAGATGGCATTCTTTCGGAATCTAATCGACGACCTACATTTTCCATCCAGTTTAGGAGTATCAACTTTTCAGGTGCTTCATAAATGGAGTCCATGTCAGTATAAACGTCGTCGTCATCATCGTCGTCATCATCGTCATCGATTGAAACATTTTTCTTTTTAGCATTCCAATCTTCACCTTTTGCCCATCTATACATGGCAGAATATGAAAATTGTAAACCTTCTGTTTCAAGCCGAGACTCATCACCGATACGTATAGGTTTAATGAGGTTATGGTATTGGTTTACTACACGGTCAATAGCGTTGTCAACAGCTAGATTTGTCTCAGATGTAAGAAGTATCCTTTTATCGGGGTTTTCTCTTGTGTGCTGCCAAATCAATTCTGCTATGGCTGTAGATTTTCCAGTTCCCGGGGGCCCTTGGATAAGGGCAAGGTCAGGAGCCAGCAAAGCCTTTGCTATAGCTGTCTTCTGAGGTTGGTTTTTATCAATTTTAGTGTTAAGAATATGCTTACTAATCTCTTGCTCTTCCAGTTTAATCGATTCTTCATAATCTTTGATTCCTCCAGCTTTTGAGGCATCAAAGATAAAATCTCCCAATGAAGCATTTTCAACATCACGCCCCTGAACGATTCTGTTCAATGATTCTTTAAGGCGGGCTAGCTTTTCAAGGTCACCAGACAAATCAGGTGTAATAGAAGACACCTCCGATTCTTCTATCAACTGTTTTGTAACCTCATAATTATCTCCTGAAATGTCAATGACGATTTCTGGATAGTTGGCAATTCTTATCAGCCTACCTATAGATAAATCACCAATCGAGAAATCTGCGCCCTTCAGCTCTCTTATAGCTTCAACCCGTTCTTCATCGCGGCTCTTTTTGTTGAAGTAGTAAAATAATTTGACGTAACCAGCAGGTGTGTCATTGATTACACACTTGTAACGTGATGCGTCAAAAGAACTGAGCTTATTTTGCAATTGTGGTCTGAAAGCAATGAGTTCTTCAAGGGTATCAAATTCCCTATAAAAAAATAGTTCGGTACCTTTCTTTATAAGTTCGACATTTAGCTTATCAAATGAATCATGAAGTTCTTCCATGATATTTGTAAGTTCTGCCTTCTTATAAATAATATCAAAGTTGCATTTATGTCCCTTTTTGAATATACCGAAATCTATAAAACCGTATTCACTACTTAATTGGGTAAGAATCTCGGGCAAACTCTTTTCTTTCCACTTAAAGTCAATGCCAATCGAAGAGCCATTCTTCTCAATGCTGACCTTCCCTTTAAGCTCGGTGTGTATTTGGTCATTGAAGCGGTCTAATTCCTCTGTTGTTGCCCAACTTCTGTTTTCTTTATACTTATAAAAGAAACGTGGGATAACCTCATAATTTCCTTTGCCAAATATTCTGTTAACGATTTGACAGTCTAATGTATACTCGAAGTGTATATCTGTTGTGTCATTTTTGCTATTAAAAGCGTAGACGTCGTTTGCTATTGAGCGGCCTTCTATGTTTTCCTCGACCACTTCCATTTCGTCTTCATCTTCGTCAAAGATGTCAGATACTGAAAGCCTTACTTTCTTTCTGAACAGGATGGTGCCTTCTTCTGAAATAGGAAGACCAAACTTGTTCTTTTTCCAGTCATAATGATCGACGGCGGAATCTTTAATTTTATACTCATATTCGATTCTACACATTCTAACCTCAAATAGTTCTTCCAACTTTTTGAGTATCTCTTCCTTAAAATAGCCTCCTTCTACGACAAGATGTTTATATAATGTAACGCCTCCTAAAGAATCTTTGAAGACCTCTACGTTCTTGAATTCATGATTTGGACATATTCTTTCCAAGTAATACAAAATACTTGGGTATGTCTGTATAATAGCAGAAGCTTCATCAGGAAGTGAAACCTGCAAATTTTGGAAATCTTCATTGTCTCTCAGGCGCTGAAGTTCATTTATTGAAATTTGCAAACGGCGCTTCTTGTCAAAATCGTATTCGATTTCCAATTTGTCAAGTAATTCTTTGACGCCAGTAAACTGAGCTTTGATATCGGTAATCTTGCCATCAATGACAGGGTAATATGAGAAAGAAACATATTCTTTGTTAGCCTGGGTACTGATTCTGGATTTCTCGCGCTCATTTAAAATGCTCCAATTCTTATAAGGAGCAAATACATACCCTTCATCAAAGTGGCAATCTTGGTCAGAGATATCAAGAGATTCCATAATAATAGACTTCAGATAATCAGTATTGTCTGAAGTGTCTATTCTGACATGAAGTTTTTCGTTGACTATGGTAGATAATGAAGGAATGATACTGATTGGCTCTGTTCTTTGACGGAGTATTTGTTCCTGAACTTCTGTATGTTTTTGCCAAATGTCTTTTAGCAAAGTCTTGTCAGTTGTCCTTTTCTGAAGATTCTCCGCAACGACTTCTTTATGACTTACAACTACATTCCTATATTCTTTATTGATTTTGATAACTTTAACATCAAGAGTCTTTCCGATGTAGCTATCATAATCAAACACTTTAACTATATCTATCTGGGAACCTGGCATGAACGCTTCTATGCCAAATGCATCCACAATCATTCCCCCTTTTGTGCCGCATTTTACATAGACTTTTATAGTTTCATTATTTCTGTAGGCCTCATTAATTTTATCCCAGGCTTTACTTAATCTCGCTTTTCTGTGTGAGACTAAAAGCGGTTCTCGGTTATGAGTAGATTCCTCTATATAGACTTCAATTTGATCTCCAACTTTGAGGTCTGGAATATATCTTAACTCCGATGCAGGAATTATTGCATCCGTTTTATATGCAAGGTTTACTATTACCTCCCTTCTATTAATTGAGATGACTGTACCAATTACAATTTCATCTTTTTGAAATGAAGAAGTTGTAGAGGAGCTATCCGGTGCTTCTGGTGTGGACTTCTCGTATTGTTCCCAATCGAAATCTTCAAGCGGGGAAATAATGTTACGATTTGTTGACGTACTTTTCTTAATAGATACAGTAGGCTTTTCACGAGGTATGTATTTCCTATCGCTAAAATGTTCATAGACTAGAACTGCCTGTTCATCAGTAAGCTTGTAATTAGGCGTTCGATCTACTTTAAAGCCCTTGCTTGATAAGAAATCGCATATTTTTTGCAATCCTATATTAAGCTCCTTGCATACTTTATTTAATCTAACAGACATATTTTGGCTTAAGATTTAGAAGTTCGGTATTCATTAACTGACATGATAGCTTCCTTTTTCTTGGATTTCAGATGAATCTGATTTAGAGGATGTAGCTTTATCTTCTTCCTTTATCATACCTAAGTATTCATCAACGAATAGATGAGGGAGCATTACATTTTCATATGAAATAAAAGGCTCAAACAACTTTGCCACTTCTGATGCATTAAAACCAGCATGTCCACATCCAACAGGAGTCACAAGATAAGAAAATTGTTTATTTGCATCAACAAAATCCTTAAAACGAGATACAGCATTACTCAGGTCGCTTATTGAAAAGCCTTTTGTCGGTAATGCGTAACTATCTCCTGTTTTTCCTTCAACAACACCTATCTGTGCACCGAACTTCTTTGCAGCAAGACCTGATGCTCCATATTTTTGAGAACCTATTTTGTCGGTACCAAATACGAATAATTGATTGGGCCTCAAAGCAAAAATATGATTGGGAGTAAATCTATCATAACTTTTCAGAATTTCTATGATTGGCTTTTGTCTTATTTCAGGACTCTCCTCACTTTCTGATGATTGTACTGAGATTTGATTATCTGGCTGAGATGCTGGGACTTCAGGCTCATGAACATCTTGTTCCTCTTCTTCTTCTTGAGTATTCGCCTCAATATCGAATGAAATGGAACTTAACTCAGGAACAATAAAAGGATTAAGGTTAAGACTGATTGCCAAATCGATTATATCCATATTGGATAAGTTGGCAGAGTTGTTCGTGATATCCTCTATCTTATCAATAAAATGGGCATTGTCGGTAATATGAAGCCAACTTTGAACTTTGCCTGATAATTTGTTTTCAAGGATAATTGGCTGATTAAAAACAATTAATGTCGGTATATTCCTTATCCAATCATTATTAATACCGAGGTCTCTTAATCCATTTTTTATCGATGCATGATTTATTCTTGCTTGTTGATAAACAGTTTTTCGCGAGCCTCCTTTTATGGCAATACCGTTTGCTGTCCAATCTCCATTTTCTGTAGCAACTATATTTCCTCCATAATTCTTAAATTCTATAGCGACAATAGCATCATGTTTGATGACGATAGCATCTAGTTCGCTATCGAAGATATTATAATTTGCAACAAGAAGGTAGAAGTGTTCCGATTTGAAATACTTCGACTTCATTTTTTTGCAGAGCAACCTGAATTGTTCTCTCTCAGCAGTTGTTTCATAGTTGCTACATCTAAATGCGATAAAACCACCTTTCATATTGTTGTATAGAATAAAAGAAATTTCCTTATTTGTTATCTATTATCAATCCGATGAGTCATTATCCTCATCGTCATTGTCGTTATTATCGTCCGAGTTCCAAAAGTTATCGCGTTCGAAAAATGTCTACCCACTTATTTATTCTGTTATTAGTTCTCTTTTCTCACACCCCAGTATTTCAGCAATCCTATCCAGTGTCGGAAGAGTTGGCTGAGTTACGTTAGAGCACCATTTTGAAACGGTAGTATTTGATACTCCAAGTTGTTCGGCTAGCCATAAACCAGTTCTTTTCTTTTCAACCAAAACAAGCTTTAGCCTATTTAAATCTTTATTCTCCATATTCAAATGTTTTAATTTTGAGGCTAAAATTATGAAGAATTTGCGGGATAGCCAAAGATATTCAAAGGAATCTATGAATTATTAATGATTTTTGTGATAAAACAGCCTTTTTGGAGCAAAAAACGCACTTAGAGAAGGTGCCGAAGTGGAATAAAAAGGTGCATTTACTATTGAAAATGACATATTCCGCCATTTTCTACGTCTCATCTCTTTGTATATGATGTTTAAGACTATCATTCAACTGTTGAACGGAGATCGGGAGATTTCGTTCAGCCGTCAGTCCGCTGCTACTAATGAAACCAACGAAAGCAGTGAAACAAAAATACCGTTCAAATTCAAGGCTGACATAGAAGCTTTGCAACGGCTATACCCGGCAGAAGATGACGTGATGATGTGCTACCGAATTTGCGAAGTCAATTATGGACTGAGATATAGCCATTATGCCTAATTTTGGGGTCTTTTTTCACTTAATTGAGGACAAATATAAAGAAAATTGTTCTTTATTTAAGGAACGTGCGCGAAAAAAAGGTAAAATCAGGGTAAAATAATTATTTTATGCACCCAAAACGGTGCAAATTGGTATCAAAACAGCTTCAAATGTCTCAAAAAAGCCGTTCACATCACCCCGCCACCTGCAAAATTGTAGATGTCGTGCTGCGGAAACTTTTCACACCCAATATAAAGGGTGTCAGACGCATCCGTTCCGTAGGAGGAATATTCATGGCCAACCCTCGCAAACGGATCACCAAAACAATTAAAGTCGCTGAGAATTCAGCGACTTTAATTATTTAACCGTTTACCAGTTTTACAAAAAATACTTAGAGCGGGCGAAGAAGCATCGTCTGTCATCTCCGCCCCCATGAGGTCACTTCAAGAACTCCTCGCTGGTGACCTTCGTTCCGCGGGGGCCGTACTCTCCAAGGAAGAGATCAGCCTGCATATTTTCGGGATCCTCGAGTGAGGAGGTGACGGGATTGCCAAAAGGCGTCGGCTTCATCCTCGACATGGAATGCTCCCACTCTTTGTTGGGCAGGATGTTGCGATACATGACCGTGATGCAGTTGCCAATGGGCTTTTCCGGTCCGAAGTACGACGGACGCTCACGGTCCCAGACGACGAGGTTGATGTATTCTCCGGCAGCCTTGGCCTCAGCTACGCGCTGCTCAATCTCTGCCAGACGCGGGTTCTGCTTCACGCAAAGCACGAATGTCACCTTCTCGCCATCAGGCACGTTGGCCTGCGCGTCATAGACAGAATAGTAGGAGCGGGTGTCAAGCTGGGTGCCGAAGCACATCGACCAGTAGCGGCAAGGAGCACCGGCGTAGTCCTCCACACGCTTAGGATAAGGGGCGGGTATGAAGCTCCAGGTCATCACCTGGTTGTCCTCGATAGCCGTACGGCAGTAGAGGTAGTCGGTGGCATTGTTGGGATAGAAGGTGCCATGTGGCGAAAGCATGAAGGGCACGTCGGTATTTGCGTCGGACCAAATGGGCTGGAAGGGAGCGGGCTCGCGCCACATATTGCTGGTGCCGCGAATAGGTGCCGGCACTTCTTTCATGGTGTTTATATCGTAGGCCTGGATGGCGGGCAACTCCACGCCGCCGAACTCGTCAACACCTAAGTACTCGCGGATGATGAGGCAGGCCTTATGGATGCTGTCACCCAGATGGATGATGTTCTTACTGTGCAACTGGGCAACCTGTGCGTCGGTGATGTTGGCGGGCACGATATAAACCGTAAAGGAGTTCTTGGCAGTGGAGGTCTGCACGAAAGGATTCACGCTGCCCTCGTCAGGAACAATCTCGAAGTCCGACATACCACTGATAACATCGCCGGTCTCGTCGTTATAGGTGCTGAAGCTGAAGTAACGGCAGGAGGGGAACAGGCCGGAGATTTTCAGAGCCAGATTGGCGTTCTCTTCTACACTGAAACTATACTCCCAGTAGTTCACGAAGAGGTCGGGCAACTGGGGCACGGTGAAGTCGGCACCCTTACAGGTCGGTCCCCACTGCTCCTTGGGCGAGGGGTTCTGCACGGTTGAAGTACTGTTGTTGTCTTGATCAGAGCATGCAGAGAAAGCGATGCATGCAACTACGATGCTTGCAATAAAAATTTTCGGGTTCATAATTTATTATATTTAAAATGTACTACGTTCTTCCCATCTTAATCATACTATAGCCACCGTCTATCCATACAACAGTAGCTCGGAAGCGGGCGCAAAGGTACATATTTTTTTTCGTGTATAAACACCATATCTGCAT
>JAEEGL012616883.1_pt1 | contig 17458 bp, 11 predicted proteins | sample 9134231 | NCBI WGS metagenome assembly JAEEGL01 (sample SAMN16246548, study PRJNA631951) | gut metagenome | biome: gut microbiome; feature: rumen; material: fiber-attached | host: Bos | place: Iran: Karaj | collected 2018-10 | reverse complement strand
TTTTGCGCCGCGGGGCGATTTTCTCTTGCAAATCCGGCGGCGATGTGGTAAGATGAAGGCAGCAAAACACGAAAGAAAAGGAGGCGCGGCATGGCGGAGAAACCCATCCCGGGAGTCCCGAAGCTCGAGCAGTCCGTCGGGGTGCTCGCGGGCGTCGGACCGGCGAAAAAAGAAGCGCTCGCCAAACTCGGCGTCGAAACCGTCGGCGATCTCGTGCGGCTCTGGCCCCGCGCCTACCAGAACCGCGGCGACACGAAGACGCTCTTCGAGATCGCGGACCGGCTCCGGAGCGGAGAAACGGGCCCGTTTTCGACCGTGCTCACCGCGTCGGGCGAGCCGCAGACCCGGTACATCCGCCGCGGCATGGTGATCACCAAGGTCCGGGCGTTCGATGAGACGGGCTCCGCGGAGATCACATGGTTCAATCAGCCCTATGTCGCCCAGCGCATCCACACGGGCGAGACCTACCGCTTCTTCGGGCGGTTCGCGTGGGAATACAGCCGCGTGCAGATCAACTCCCCGATCTCGGAGCCGTGGCGTGAGGATCTTCCCCTGCCCGCGATCGTCCCGGTCTATCCGGTCGCGCAGGGTCTGACCCAGCGGTTCGTTTCCGACCTTGTTCTCTCTGCGCTCCGCTATGCGGGAGAAGAGCTGACGGAAGCCCTCCCGACCGAAGCGCTCGAGGAAATGCGCCTGCCGAGCTTCGGCTATACCGTGCGGGCGATCCACCGTCCGGCGGATGTCTCTGAGATGGAGACCGCGCGCCGCCGCCTTGTCTTCGAGGAACTCTACTTCATGTTCCTGTCGATGGCGCTCACAGGCGCGTCGTCGAGGCAGGCGAGCGGGCCGCTGAAGCTGACGGACACCGATCTCTCGGATTTCATGGACGCGCTTCCCTTCACCCTCACCGGCGCGCAGGAGCGTTCCGTCCGCGAGATTGTCTCAGACATGGCGGGGGACCGTCTCATGAACCGCATCCTGACGGGCGACGTCGGAAGCGGCAAGACGGTCGTGGCGGCGGCGGCGATGTATGCGGCGGTGAAAAACGGATTCCGCGCCGCATTGATGGCGCCGACCGAGATCCTTGCGAATCAGCATGCGGAGGATCTCTCGAAGCTCTTCGGCGCGCTCGGCGTGAAGACCGCGCTGCTCACCGGATCGACAAAGAAGAAGGACCGCGCGGCGATCCTCGAAGGGCTCCGCGGCGACGGAGAGATCCGGATCGTCGTCGGGACGCACGCGCTGTTGACCGAGGATGTCGTGATCGGGCATCTCGGCCTCGCCGTGATCGACGAGCAGCATCGGTTCGGCGTCCACCAGCGGGCCGCACTCTTCGAGAAAGCGAAAAACGTGCATTCCCTCGTCATGAGCGCCACGCCGATCCCGCGCACGCTGACCCTCGCCGCCTACGGGATGATCGACGTCTCCCGCATCGACGAGCTGCCCGCGGGACGCCAGAAGATCGACACGTTCATCGTGAACGAAACCTACCGGGAGCGGCTCAACGGCTTCATCCGGCGTCAGGCCGCCGAGGGACACCAGACCTACGTCGTCTGCCCCGCGGTCGAGGAGAGCGAAAAGACGAACGACGCGGACGCCGAGGAGATGGCGGATCTGCCGCTCGTCGATGCGATCCCAGAAGAGAGCGCGCCGATGAAGAGCGCGGTCCAGCACGCGGACGAACTGGCCGAGGCGCTGCCGGAGCTGAACGTCGGCTTCGTACACGGCAAGCTGAAATCGGCGGAGAAGGACCGCGTGATGGCGGAGTTCGCCGCGGGGAACCTCGACGTGCTCGTCTCCACGACGGTGATCGAGGTCGGGGTGAACGTGCCGAACGCGACGCTGATGATCGTCGAGAACGCCGAGCGGTTCGGACTCTCGCAGCTGCATCAGCTCCGCGGACGCGTGGGACGGGGAACGGCGAAATCGTATTTCATCCTCGTCTCCGATTCGACAAAGCCGGAGGCACAGGACCGCCTGCGCGCCGTCAAGAGCACGACGGACGGCTTCGAGATCGCGGAATACGACCTCGAGCTCCGCGGACCGGGCGACTTCTTCAACGAGACCGGGGCGATCCGCCAGCACGGGCAGATGAATTTCCGCCTGGCCGCCGCGTGCCGCGATCCGCACGTCATCGAACGGGCATCGTATTACGCGCGCCGCACCGCCGAGGAGGATCCGGGCATGACAGCGCCTTCCAACGCGCCCGCCGCCCGCCGCCTCGCATCCTTCACCCGCCGCACGGAAAAAACACAGAACTGAGCATCGAAATATGCTTCACGATCACCCGATTTTCTGATCGGATCACAGGAGGATTTGTCCCATGCTTGCCGAAAAACAGGATTTTGCGCTCCGCAGCCGCTCGCTCCTATTCGCATCCGGCAGCGGGGAGAGCTTCGACGCGCTTCCCCTCTCGTTCACCCTGGACGGAAAAACGATCCGCGGCATTCCCGCGGCGTTCTGCCGGACGTTCCGGCGCGAATCGACCGACACGAACATCACCCGGCGCACATGGACGGGCACCGATCCCGAAACCGGCCTGACGGTCGCCGTGACCTCGTGGGAATACCGGGACTTCCCCGTCGTCGAATGGCTCGCGGAGTTCACGAACGGCGGGAAAACCGACACGCCCATCGTCTCGGACATCGCGCTCGGCGGTGAGATCGCCGGGGAATTCGATGCGTTCGTGCACGGAAACGGCGACACCTGCCGCGACGACGGGTATGAGTGGTTCCGCGATGCGCTTCCGGACGCTCCCATGACGATCACTCCCGCCGACGGGACGTCCTGCAACGGGGCCTTCCCGTACATGAAGCTCGTTTATGCCGATTTCGTCGTGCGCGCGGCGGTCGGCTGGCCCCACATCTGGAAGGCGACGGTCACCCGGACGTCACGGGGCGCGGCGTTCTCCTGCGGTCAGGCGCGGTGCCGGATGACGATCCGCCCGGGCGAGACGATGCGTACCCCGCGGCTCACCCTCATGATCTCGGCGGGAGACGAAGGCCGTTCCATGAATCTCTGGCGGAGCTGGTACCTCCGGCATATCCTGCCGCGGGAGGACGGACAGCCGATCGGACCCGCGATGTGCCTCCACTACTGGGGCTGCGAGGGAAAGCCGGAACACACGGCGGCGACCGAGGAGAATCAGGTCCGCGGGATCGAGACCTACGTCCGGCGCGGTCTCACGCCCGATATCTGGTGGATCGACGCCGGCTGGTACAAATGCGACTACAACTGGCCGCTCACCGGGACGTGGAAGCCCGATCCGGAGCGGTTCCCGCACGGACTCGGCCCGATCGGCGAGGCATGCGGCAGGGTCGGCGCGCGGTTTTTGCTGTGGTTCGAGCCGGAGCGCGTCGTCGAGGGGACGGAGATCGCACGGGAGCATCCCGAATGGTGCCTGCCGACGGGACGCGAGGGGGACAGCAACCGACTCTTCGATCTCGGCAATCCCGAGGCGCGCCGCTGGCTGACCGACCGGATCAATTCGATCATCAAGGAGGGACACATCCGCGTCTACCGGCAGGACTTCAACTTCGATCCGAAGCCGTGCTGGCTCCTCGCCGAAGCGGAGGACCGGATCGGGGCGATGGAAAACCTGCATGTGCAGGGGTATCTCGCTTACTGGGACGCCCTCATCGACCGGAATCCCAGCCTCTGGATCGACTCGTGCGCGTCCGGCGGGCGTCGGAACGATCTCGAAACGATGCGCCGCGCGGTCCCGCTCCACTACACGGACGTCGGGTACGGCGAGCACACGATCAAGCAGAAGCAGTTCCGCGAGCTCTTCGAGTGGATCCCCTATTTCCGCTCGCACAACATGTCCTGGGACCGCGAATACGTGGAAAAAGAGCTCGGCCGCGAATGGGTCGAAAATGACGAATTCTCCTTCCAGTGCGCAATGGCGCCCGCGGTGACGTACATGACATGGTGGGACGCGGACGACGAACAGTACGCGCGCACAATCGCGGCGGAGAAGATCTGGCGGCGCGCGGCACAGATGATGCTCCGGGGCGACTACGAGCCGCTCACCGAATGCCGCAAGGATCCGGGAGACTGGTACGCGATGCGCTTCGACTGCGGGGAGGAGGGCTTCATGCAGTTCATCCGCAACCGCGCGTCGGAGGAGAACCGGTTCTCCGTACCCTTCCGCGCGATCCCCAGAAAGACGTATGTGTTTGAAAATTCGACGGACGGGACCGTCTTTGAGCGGACCTCCGACGAGCTGACGCGGGACGGCCTCGGCATCTCCCTTCCGAAGCGGACGGGCGTCGTGCTGTTCTACCGTGTGAAATAGAGGAGGAAATCATGCCGAAAATCTTTGAGGAAAGCGGCGCGTTCAAGAGCCGTCCGATCCCCGCGTCGAAATACAAGCCCTTCATCACCGCCGGCGACATCCATGTCCCGGATGCGATCCGGGCGGCCGAAAGCCTTCTCGGAAAGCCGGTCCCCGCCCTGCCCGCCACGCTCTACATGGAGTATTATCGGAACGGCAACCGCTCGCATTACGAGGGACCGTATTTCGCCCGGCGCAACGCGATCCAGACGCTCCTCATCGCGGAGCTGACCGAGCAAAAGGGACGCTTCACCGATTGTTTGGTCGACCATCTCTGGGCGGTGTGCGAGGAATCGACGTGGGTCATCCCCGCGCACAACACGCCGTCTCACGGGAATCCGATCAACTGTCTGCCCGACGCCTTCGATCTCGGCGCGGACGACGACATGCGGCACATCGACCTCTTTTCGGCGGCGACCGGCGCGATGATGGCCTGGGTCTGGACGCTCGGCGCGGACATCCTCGATCCCGTGACCCCGGTGATCCGCCGCCGCATCCTCGATCTGATCCGGGCGCGCATCTTCCACCCGTATTACACGGTGACGGGCGGCGCGAACTGGTGGATGGGGGACAAGGGGGAGGTCCTCAACAACTGGACGCCGTGGATCGTCTCGAACGTGCTTTCTGCCGTGATGCTCTGCGAAGAGTCGAACGGGCGGCGCGCGTGGGCGATGGAGCGTTCGATGACCCTGCTCGACCGTTTCACCCGGACCTATCCCGAGGACGGCGGCTGCGACGAAGGTCCCGGCTACTGGGGCGTCGCCGGAGCGTCCTACTTCGACTGCGCGGAGATCATCCGGGATATGGGCGGGGCCGACATCACCGCGCACCCGTTCGTCGGGAAAATGTGCGGATACATCGCGGATTTCCGGCTCGCCGGACGGGCCTGGGCGAATTTCGCGGACGCCTCGCACTATGCCGGGGCCGATCCGATGCTCGCCGCGCGGATGGGACGAGAAACAGGGCTGGAGAAGCTCACCGCCCTCGCCGCGGAAAAGGGACCGGAGGCATTCGGCCGCTTCGTCCCCGGCTCGACGATGTACCGCGCGCTGCGGAACCTGATCGAGCCGTACCCGGCGGACGCGAAGCCCGTTTCCGGGAACGACGAGGTCTTCTATCCCTCCCTCGGCGTGATGATCGCCAAAGACGCCATCTCGGGCATGGAACTCGCGGCGAAGGCCGGTCACAACGCGGAGAGCCACAATCACAACGACGTCGGCTCCTTCCTCCTCTTCCGGGGAGAGATCCCCGTCTTCCTCGATCCCGGCGTCGAGACCTATTCCAAGGATACGTTCTCCTCGAAGCGGTACACGCTCTGGACGATGCGCTCGCTCTACCACAACCTCCCCGCGCTGAACGGGACGGAGCAGAAGCCGGGCGGACAGTATCGGGCCATGATCCTCTCGTGCGGGGACCGCGTGCTCGACATGGAGCTCAAAGACGCCTATCCCGAGGAGGCCGGGATCGAATCGTACCGCCGGCGCGTGGGATTTGACGCGGAAGGATTCTTCTGCGAGGATCGGATCGTCTTCCGGGGGACCGGACGCGCGGACTTCTCTCTGATGTGCCGCGAGACGCCACAGTTCGACGGCTCCGTCTTCCGGCTGGAAGAGGCGGGCGTCACGGCTGCGTTCGACGCGTCGCTCACGCCCGAGATCGACGAGGTCCCGCTCGAAGACAAGCTCCAGCGCGAATGGAGCACCGACGCCCTCGCGCGGGTCCGTCTCTGCTCCGGCAGATTCAAAAAGAAGACGTTTGTGCTCCGGGTCAGGGGATGAATCGATGAAGGGACAAAGGCCGTTCTCCGAGGAGGGCGGCTTTTTTGCGGTTTTATGCGCCGCCTGCCCTCTCCGCATTGACTTCTCTTCCGATTTGTGCTATAATCGTATTTGTGAATCTTTATCCGCAATTCCGGAGGTCTCCCGTATGATGAAAACGATGAAAACCGTGAAGAAAGCGATCTGCCTGTTCCTCGCGTTCCTCTTGCTCGCGTGTGTTTCCGCCTGCGGAAAAGGCGGCGAAAGCACCCCGGCAAATCCCGCGTCCCCTGCCGAAGTCAAGGAGCCCGTCAACCTCGATGCGCTCATCATCGATCTGACGACGAAATATGAAATGACCGACGGCTTCGTCTTCTCGTCGTCCTCCACCGAGCTCGGCGAATACCTCGACGACGATCTGATCCAGTCCTACTACGGCGACGCGTCCGTCAAGCCCGATTTCACGAAGATCTCCGAATACTGCGTGTACATCGACGAAAGCAGCCCGTACATCCTCACCGACGTCGGCGCGTTCCGTCTCACGGATCCCTCCTACGCCGACACGCTCATGAAATTCATCCAGGGCCGGATCGACGTCCGGATCGAAAACGGCGCGCGCTATCCCGACATCGACGTCGCGACGCTCAAAAAGGCCGTCGTCGCGAAGGTCGGTGACGTGGTTTACTACGCCGTCGGGTATGATTCCGCCGCTCTTGCCGCCGCGCTGAAGGACGCGCTCTCATAAGCGATGGTCTTCTCCTCTCTTCTCTTTCTCTTCGCGTTTTTGCCGCTGACGCTCGCGCTGTATTACATCGTCCCGCACAACCGATGGCGGAACATCGTTCTCTTCATCGTCAGCCTGCTCTTTTACGGGTGGGGCGAGCCGGTGTACATCCTCGTGATGCTCGGCTCGATCACGGCGGCATACGGCTTCGGGTTCCTCATTGCGAAAAATCGGGAAACGAACCGGAAGCGCGCGCGGCTGTGGATGACGCTCTCGCTGTTGACCAACCTCTCCGCCCTGCTCTTCTTCAAATACGCGAACTTCTTCATCGCAAATCTGCGGCTCATCCCGCTCCTCTCGGAGAAGCTCGCGCCGATCGAAGGGCTGACGCTCCCCATCGGGATCTCGTTCTACACCTTCCAGATCATGTCCTACACGATCGATCTCTACCGCGGGCAGACGGAGGTCCAGCGGAACTTCATCGCGTTCGGGACCTACGTCACCCTCTTCCCGCAGCTCATCGCCGGTCCCATCGTCCGGTACCGCGACGTCGACGATCAGCTCACGGGACGGCGGGAGACGCTCGATCTGTTTGCCAGCGGCGCGCGCAGGTTCATCCTCGGTCTTGCGAAGAAGATCCTGCTCGGCGACGCGGCATCCCGCGTGTACGAATACGCGAAGGCGACGGCGGAATTCAACAGCACGGCGCTCGGCGCGTGGATGGTAATGATCTTCTACACGCTGCACATCTATTACGATTTCGCGGGCTACTCCGACATGGCGATCGGGCTCGGGCGGATGTTCGGGTTCCGGTTCCTCGAGAACTTCGACTATCCCTACATCTCGAAGAGCATCACAGAGTTCTGGCGGCGCTGGCACATGTCGCTCAGCACATGGTTCAAGGAATACGTGTACATCCCGCTCGGCGGCAACCGCGTCGGCCGTCTGAAGCAGTACCGCAACATCGCCGTCGTCTGGTTCCTCACAGGCTTCTGGCACGGCGCGAACTGGAATTATATCATCTGGGGCGCGTTCTTCGGGATCATTCTGATGATCGAGAAGGGATTCCTTCTGAAGAAGCTCGAGAAGCTCCCGTCCATCGTCGGGCATCTCTATGCGCTTTTGCTGATCGGCTTCGGCTGGATCATCTTCTCGCACACCGACATCGCGGCCGGCTGGCGGTGCTTCCTCGCGCTCTTCGGCGTGGGGACGGAGGCCCTCTCCTCGCCCGTCATCCGGTATGAGTTCCTGCACGCGCTGCCGCTTCTCCTGATTGCGGGCATCGGCGCGACGCCCTATCCGAAGCGGATCTGGGACCGTCTCGGGGAACACGACTGGATCTCCTGCGGCTCGATCACCCCGTACGGGGAGGAGCGGCCGATCACGGAGGACGGGCTGGTGCTCTCGAAGCGCGGCAAGGTCGTCGCCGTGCTCACGACCGTCGGGTGCGTCTTCCTGTTCGTCCTCTGTGTCGCGTACATGGTCGACTCCACGTTTTCGCCGTTTTTGTACTTTATTTTCTGAGTATTGCCATGATCAAAAAAATCTGCAACACCGCGACGGCGGTCTGCTTTCTGCTCCTGGTCTTCGGGTTCGCCGCAGCGTTCTGGATCCTCCCGGATTCGGCGTTCTCCGATGCGGAAAACCGCCCGCTCGCACTCTTCCCGGAATTCACCCTCGAAACGCTGACCGACGGGAACTTCAATTCCGGGATGACCGAATACTTCGCCGATCAGTTCCCCGCGCGCCCGCTTTTTGTCAGGATGAAGGCCGAATGTGAGATCGCCGTCGGACGGGGCGAGAACAACGGCGTCCTGCTCGGAAAGAACGATCAGCTCGCCGTGCGGAAGTTCCGCGTCTATGAAAGCCTGCTCCACCAGACGCCGGACATGGATTATTACTACCGGGAAAACGTGACGCTCTCGCTCGACGCGCTGAATGCGTACGCCTCGAACGAAACCCGGCCCCTCGTCACGCTCCTCCCGCCCCGCTCGGTCGACGTCGCCGCGTCCGCCCTCTCCTATCCCGGCGAGATCACGGACGCCCTGCACGATCAGATCGCAGAGGGACTCCGTCCGGAGACCGGGTACATCGATCTGCTCCCCCTGTTTCGGGAGCACTACGACGCCGGGGAGTACGTCTATTTCCGCACCGACCACCACTGGACCCCGGAAGGCGCTTATCTCGCATACCGGGAGGTCATGAAGAGCTTCGGCCTCGAAGAAAACATCAAACCGCCCGAAGACTTCACTTCCGAAGAGATCCCCGGCTTTTACGGCACGACGTGGTCGAAGTCCCAGCTCAAATTCATCGTGCCGGACACGATCCGGTATCTCTCCCCGGGAAACGAGGACCGGTTCGAGACCTCCTGCTTCTCCGTGAAGATGATCAAGGACGAGAACGGGCGGCCGAAGAAAGTCAAAGAGGTCTACAAATCCTTCCCCGGATGGCTCAACCGGGATTACTTCACGGCAAAGGACAAGTATGCCGCCTTCCTCGACGGCACGCACAACGAGCAGTTCGTCACGATCCCGGAGATGGACGCCGAACGCGAACGGCTTCTCATCATGAAGGACTCCTTTGCGAACACGCTCGCGCCGTATCTCGCGCAGCACTTCGATCTCGTGATCGGCAACCTCACGGGAGGCGTAGCGAACGCGACAGAGCTGGCAGAGGAATACGGGTGCTCCCGCGTCCTCGTCGTCTATAACTGGGAAAACCTCATCACCGCGGCCAGTCTCGCGGCAATCAAATAAGCAAATCCGGAATCCATGCATATCGATCCCATCGAAATGAATCACAAACTCTGCGGAGGCAATTTCATGAAGCACAACCATCGCATCCCCGCGCTCCTCCTCGCAGCCGTCCTGCTCCTTTCCTCGCTCGCGGGCTGCAAGAAGAGCGGCATCTCCCTCGATCAGGCCAGCGCGCTCATGAACGAGCTCGACTCGGCCGGCGCCATCTCCATTGAAAACATCGAAGCGGAAAAAGCTGCGGCAGAAGCGGAAGCCGCCGCGAAGAAAGCCGAGGAAGAAGCGGCGAAAGCGGCTGCAAGAGAAGCGGCCAAGGCGGCGCTCAACAATCCCTCGTCCGGCTCGTCGTCCTCGACGAAGACGTCCGCCGAACCCGCCGAGCCCGCAGAGCCCGTCACGCTCAAGATCGACACCCCCGTCGAAGCCGTTCCGCTCGAGGAGCCCGGACTCTATTCCGCGCCTCCGTTCACGCCCGAGGTCTATGATCCCGCCGACACCCGCGCGTTCCGCATCCTCGGGGCCGCATACTCCGACGGCGACTGGGCGGTCGTCTACGGTGAGTGCCCCGTCGGGCTCCACGTCTCGGCGAAGACCGCGGACGGCGAATACGGCGTGCAGAGCGAGGGCGGCTGCTTCGCGCTCCGTCTGTACAGCCCGAAGGCGCACGCGAAAGCCGAATTCACGCTGTCCTACAACGGCGAGACCGTCGGCGATCCCGTGACCGAAGACATCTCGATCGGCCTCTCCTCGTTCGAGGACGACCCGAGCTGGGACGTCTGGATCGGCTACGCGAACCAGGGCTTCTATCAGAAGATGATCCCGGACTACACGCACACGAACCTGATGTCGTATTCGGTGAAGGAAAACCTGAGATCCCGCGTCGCGAGCCGCGTCGAGAAGCTCAACCAGACCGGGGACGGCTGCGAGCTCATCTATCTGCTCATCCCGGCGTCCATGACCGTCTACCCGGAGCTCGTTCCCGATACGGTCAAGCAGGGCGAGGGCGAGAGCCGCTTCGATCAGCTCAAATCGGTCCTGACGGAAGCCGGGGCGACGGTGATCGACGCGCGGGAATCGTTTGCCCAGCACAAAAACGATGCCCTGCCGCTCTATTTCGACTATGACAGCCATTGGACGGATTACGGCGCATACATCGCGTATGTTCAGCTCTACGACTACATCTCCGACCGCTATCCCGAGGCGAAGCCCCGCCAGTTCAGCGAATTCTCCTGGGACTGGGGCTACTTCACGCGCGGCGACATGCCCTACTACTTCGACGTCGACCGCGGCGGGCTGGTGTACGAATACAACTTCATCCGCAACATGACCTTCGAGCTGCCGAAGCCGCTCCAGAATTTCAAGCGGTTCAAGACCGACGACTCGATCACCTATTCCGCGTATGTGTCGGAGGTTTCCGAGGGCCGGACCTACGAATCGAACCGGCCGGAGCTGCCGGACATCTACGTCTTCCGCAACTCGTACAGCGCGGCGATCTTCGATCTGCTGATCGAGCGCAGCGACAAGGCGGTCTTCAACACGATGTTCACCTACACGTACAACTACGCGCAGATCAAATCCGCCGACCCGGACTATGTGATCTACTGCCTGTCCGAGTGGGACTTCAACTACATCATTGACAACTGATAACGAGGTGCCAAATGCCCAGAACGATCACCGTGCGCGGAACGGGAAAGATTTCCGCGAAGCCCGACCTCATCTCCGTCTCCATGACAGTCGAGGCGAAGGATCCCGACTATGCCGCCGCGATGGTAAAGGCGGACCTGGATGCCGAAGCGATCTCGAACGCCGTCCGGGATGCCGGGATCGAGCGGGACGCGCTCCGCATGGCGGACTTCAACGTCCGCGCGGACTACGAGAGCGTGCATGACGAGAGGGGAAACTGGAAGAACGTCTTCGCCGGATACGCGGTGACCCGGACGTATCAGCTCCGCTTCCCGCTCGACGCCGCCGTCCTCTCCGCCCTGCTCGGGAATATCGGCGCGTCGGAGGCCTCCCCGCAGCTCTCGGTCAGCTTCATTCTCTCCGATCCGGAGAAAGCGAAAAAAGACGCCCTCGAAGCGGCGGTCCGGGACGCACGGGAGAAAGCCGAGCTTCTCGCCCATGCGTCGGGATGCACGCTCGGAGCGCTCCTCTCCATCGAATACAGCGTCGCGCACCGCGATACGGTGTCGGCCACGACGTTCTGCGCGGACAACGGCGCGATGCCGATGATGGCGAAGGCCGCGTTCCGCATGGAATCCGCACCGCAGGATGTCGAGATCATGGACAACGCGGTTTTCACCTGGGAGATCGCCTGAACACGAAACAGCAAAAGAAAAAGCCCTTTCGGGGGCTTTTCTTTGTTATGTTCTCGCTTTCCAGAGCTCCGTGCCACGGCGGAGGCGGTCCATGCCGTCTTCCATGAGGGAGCGGGGGCAGGCGGCATTAAGCCGGACGAATCGCGCGCCGTTTCCGCGGTACTGCGTTCCCGGACTGAGCCAGAGGCCCGTCTTCTCGCGGAGGAAGGTGCAGAACGCGGCGGAATCCTCCCCGTCTGCGAGGATCGCGTCGATGGAGATCCACAGAAGATACGTCGCGTCGGCGGGGACCGCTTCGAGGCCGGGGATGTGTTCGGCGATAAAATCCTCGGCAAAGGCGCGGTTTGCGAAGACGACCTCGTTCATCCCATCAAGCCATTCCCCGCCCTCGTTGAACGCGGCGACGGCAACCGGGACCGCAAACGTGCCGGGTTCTCCGACCTCGTCGGTATTCAGTCCGCGCCACATCTTATGACGGAGGAAGGGATCCTCACACACGACGGCGGCGGTATGCGTTCCGGCGCAGTTGAAGGCCTTCGTCGGGGCGACACAGGTGACGGTGATCTTCGCGTTGACCTCGTTGACGGAGGCGAAGGGGACGTATGCCTTCCCGGGTCTGGCGATGTCGCAATGGATCTCGTCGGACAGGACGGTCACGCCGTGCTTTTCGCAGAGCGCGCCGACCATCGCAAGGGTCTCGCGGTCCCAGATCTTCCCGACGGGGTTGTGCGGGTTGCAGAAGAGGAGCATGGACGTCTGCGGATCGGCGAGGGCCTCCTCGAGCGCGTCGAAATCGATGGAATAGAAGAGCTTCCCTTCGCGGCGGGAACAGGACAGCGGGACCTCATACGGGACACGGCCGTTGTTCAAGATGCAGTTAAAGAAGATGTTGTAGACCGGGGTGAGGACGGCGATCTTTTCGGCGGGGGAGGTGAGCTTGCGGACGGCCGTCGAGATGGCGGGGATGACGCCGGTCGTGAAGACGAGCCAGTCGGGGGAGAGCTTCCAGCCGTGGCGGGTCGTCCACCAGTGGGAGTAGGCCTCGCGCCACGCGTCGTCGATGTCGGTGTAGCCGTAGATGCCGTGGGCGGCGGCTCTTTCGACGGCTTCGCGGATGGCGGGGGCGGTTCTGAAATCCATGTCGGCCACCCACATGGGGAGCTCGCCGTCCCGGATGTCCCACTTGATCGAGCCGGTCCCGCGGCGGTCGACGGGCGTGTCGAAATCAAACGCCGCTTCGAGCGATATCTTCTTTATCACGGTTTTTTCGGTCATATTCTGCTCCTCGGAAATCGATTGGTCTGACGCCAGTATAACACGGAAATATGAAAAAACCACCCTCATTTTTTAAAAACTTGCAACGGCGCGGGAGTGCTTGTAATCGGGCCTGTTTTGTGGTACAATAGGGAAAACAGGATCGGGAAGGAGATCGCCATGGATCAGCTCCTCCTTGTGGACGGACACAATTTACTCTTCCGGATGTTCTACGGGATGCCGGATCATTTCCGGACGCCGTCCGGCGCGCGCTACAACGCGGTCTACGGCTTCGGGAACGCGCTCGCGGCCGTCATCGCCGATCTGAGACCGACGCACGCGCTCGTCCTCTTCGACACGGAGGAATGCGGGGAGCGGCGTTCCCTCGACGCGGCGTACAAGGCCAACCGTCCGGACTATTCCGAAATGGACGAGGACGAGCTTCCCTTTCCCCAGATCCCGGCGATCTGCGCGCTCCTCGACGCCTGCGGGATCCCCCACGCGGAGGCACGCGGCTGCGAGGCGGACGATCTCATCGCATCCTACGCGCTCGCGTCGTGCGGGGACCGGCATGTGACGATCCTCTCGACGGACCGGGACTACTGGCAGCTCATCGGCGAGCGCATCTCGGTGGCCGTCTACCAGCACGGCGTGACCTCGGTCGTGAATCCGACGGCGGTCAAGGCAAAGTTCGGCGTGACGCCGGAGCAGTTCATGGACTGGAAATGCCTCGTCGGGGATGCGTCGGACAACATCGCAGGAGCGCCGGGGGTCGGGCCGAAGACGGCGGCGGAGCTGCTCTCGGCGTACGGGACCATCGAAGGGATCTACGAGCACCTCGATGAAATCAAACGCGCGAAGATCCGGGACAGCCTCGGCGAATCGCGGGAACGGCTCGCGCTGAACCGGCGGCTGATCGCGCTGACGGGCGGGCATCCGCTCCCGGTGGATACGGCGGACTGCGTTCTGCGGGCGCGTTTTCCCAGAAGTCTCCTTTCGCTCGCCCGGGAATGCGCCGAAGCATGCGCCACAGATGGGGCGGGCTGACGAAAATTGATAAAATATTCACCTTTCACGAGCAGCTGACTTTGCGCGGCTGCTTTTCTCTTGATCTGCAGAACCCAACCAAAAATCCGAGCAAATTTACGCGGAATCGTGAAACTTCTGGTTGATCCGGTCCACTTTTTTGTAAAAAATTGATTGACAAGGGCCTTTAAAAATGCTATAATAAACACGTTATGACGGACGGGGTCCGATCATACCGCCGGGCTGCGGTCTGCGGTTCCGGAAAAATATTCATCATGGAGGTATCTTTCATGAAAAAACTCCTTGCCGTGCTGCTTGCTCTCACAATGGTCGCCATGATGGCCATCAGCGCAAGCGCAACGATCTTCACCTATGATGAGTCAGATGACGAGTACTGGGATGAAGACGTCAACATGCTCGACCACGAAACGTACTGCATCGTGACGCAGGATGGCACCGTGGCGCAGGGCTTCGGGCGTCCTTCCGGTGACAACCTCGACGCGAACGTACTCGAAAACCTCACCCCCGGCTGGTATGAAGCTGTCTGGCTTGACACCGCGACCCCGGATGTCGAGGACATCTCCGCAGTTGAAGGCAAGGTCGGCCTTGTTCTCCGCGGCTCCAGCACCTTCACCGAAAAGACGGCGCGCGTTCGCGATGCGGGCGGCGTTGCGGCTCTCGTCCTCAACAACTACAATGCGGGCGACGCCGGAACCGAAGACGTGGATCCTGAGACCAACGAGATCACCATGTCCCACGCGTACGTCGGCATGACCCAGACCGAAAACACCGTTCCGAACGTCTTCCTGACGACGGACATCGGCACCAAGCTGATCTCCGAAGCGACGGGCAAGCCGTACAAGGAAATCATCCCCGAGATCCTCAAGGTCTGCGCGGGTGAGACGACCTTCACCGGCATCCCGGTCGGCGGCTCCACCTACGTCTTCATCGGCCTGATCTCCGATTACAATGAAATCGGCGAATTCTCCGAAGACAAGCTCGTTCCCGCGGACAAGGCCCTCAAGGAAGGCGCTCCCTCCGCAGCGGACATCGCCGCTCCCGAAGTCGAGGCGGTCGATCTCCAGATGCCCACCGATCTCGCGGCCCTCGCGAACGACGGTTCCTCCTATGACACCGCCGCCGCTGCTGCCGCTGCCATCGGCACCAAGCCCATCAAGGACTACACCTATGTGAACGGCACCACGGGCAACTCCAACGAAGGCGCGAAGAACCTCTGGGACGACGACACGACCACGAAGTTCTGCACCTCCTCCTTCCCGTGCGTTTCCATCGCGAAGATCGACGCGCCTCTTGCCATCAACGGCATCATCATGGCAACGGCGAACGACAACGCTTCCTACAACGGCAGATCCCCGAACGAATGGGGTCTCTTCGGATCCGCTGACGGCGTGATCTGGAATCCCATCGCGGTCGGTGACGAAACCTTCTTCGAGGAAACCGACTTCACCTACTACGCCGCGAAGATCGACGCGACGGAACCCTATCAGTACTTCCAGTTCCAGAATTACAGCACCACCTCCGGCACCTTCCAGGTCTCCGAAGTCGTTCTCTGCTCCGCTGACGCCGCTTCCTACCCGGCTTCCGGCGAATCCGGCAACGCCATGATCGGCAAGGTCATCGGCAATGAGACCGGCTGGGACGGCACCGCTGCTTCCGGCGCGGCTTCCGCGTTCGACGGCAAGGCTGCCACCTACTTCGACCCGCTGGGCGTCGGTGACGGCTTCTGCGGCATGGAATTCAGCGAACCCTACATCCTCGAGAAGGTTGCGATCCTCTCCCGCTCCGGCTGGCTGGATCGTTTCGCCGGTGCGACCATTGAAGGTTCCAACGACGGCGAAGACTGGGTCGAGCTCTGGTGCTCCGACGAAGCTGCTCCTTCCGAGACCGAGTACAACATCGTGACCGAGTTCGAGAACAACTACGGCTACAAGATGTTCCGTTATGTCAACTACACGAACCACGGCGACGTCGCGGAAGTTGAATTCTACGGCAAGCCCGGCACGGCTGAGGCTCCTGCTCCGGCTGCGGAAGAACCCAAGACCGAAGAACCCGCCCCTGCTGCGGAAGAACCCACGCCGGCTGCTGAAGAACCCACTCCGGCTGCGGAAGAACCTGCTCCGGCTGCTGAGACTCCCACCGAGACCCCGGCTTCCGACAACAAGCCTGCCGAGACCGCGAAGAGCGGCTGCGGCTCCATGATCGGCGGCGGCTTCATCGTGCTCGTCACGCTGCTCGGCTCCGCCTGGATCGCCAAGAGAAAATAATTCCCGCATGACAACGAAAGGAGGGGCTCCGGCCTCTCCTTTTTGTTGCGCTGTTTCTGCGCGATTTTTTCAAAAACTCTTGACTTTTTCTTCAAAATGGGTTATACTGAGCATACTTGAATAGTTTTCGCGGCGCCGACGAAAAATAACCGCACGGCGCGCCGTCCATAGAGAGCCGGGATTTGCTGGGAACCGGCGTCGGCGTGTGCGGATTCCGCTTTCCGAGCCGCGGGGGCCTGCGCTCCGTATCGCGCAAGAGGCTGTTGATCAGCGAAATTGGGTGGCACCGCGAAGTTTTCGTCCCATGGCAGGGCGGGAACTTTTTTTGTCCGCCGCAACCTTCCAAATCCATACCATCAGGAGTGAGAGAATATGCTCGACATCAAATTCGTCCGGGAGAATCCCGAAATCGTCAAACAGAACATCCGGAACAAATTCCAGGACAAGAAGCTCCCGCTCGTCGACGAGGTGATCGCCCTCGACGCCGAAAACCGCGCCGTCATGCAGGAGGCGGATTCCCTGCGCGGCAACCGCAACAAGCTCTCGAAGCAGATCGGCGGCCTGATGGCGAAGGGCCAAAAGGAAGAAGCCGAAAAGATCAAGGCGCAGGTCTCCGAACAGGGCGCGCGCCTCGCCGAGCTCGAACAGCGTGAAACCGAGCTCGCGGAAAAGATCAGGGTCATCATGATGACGATCCCGAACATCATCGATCCCACCGTGCCGATCGGCAAGGATGACAGCGAGAACGTCGAGATCGAGCGGTTCGGCGAGCCCGTCGTCCCGGATTTCGAGATCCCCTACCACACCGACATCATGGAGCGCTTCGACGGCATCGACCTCGATTCCGCGCGCCGCGTCGCCGGGAACGGGTTCTATTACCTGATGGGCGACATCGCCCGCCTGCACTCCGCCGTCATCGCCTACGCGCGCGACTTCATGATCGACCGCGGCTTCACCTCCGTCGTGCCGCCGTTCATGATCCGCTCCGACGTCGTGACGGGCGTC
>JAEEGL015395831.1_pt1 | contig 17459 bp, 16 predicted proteins | sample 9134231 | NCBI WGS metagenome assembly JAEEGL01 (sample SAMN16246548, study PRJNA631951) | gut metagenome | biome: gut microbiome; feature: rumen; material: fiber-attached | host: Bos | place: Iran: Karaj | collected 2018-10 | reverse complement strand
TCTCATTTTTTTGTAAAAAAAATAAAATCGGGTTAAAATGGCCCGTTTTTGTTCCTGTTTTAACAAAAGATGCTATTAATCAAATAGATAACACTGATAAATCCGCTGATGTGAAACGAATTTATCAGTGTTGTCATCGAAATCTTCCAAATGGGTATATTTGGAATAAATATAAGTGCCTAAAACGCGATGGGCACCACGATTTTCAGGGTCACATTGCGCCCCATGTTGTATATGCCCTGACGGCCGGTCACACGGTTCAGGTCGGCGTATTTCAGACGGCTTAGATGGCTTTGGTAGGCTCGGTTGGTCAGGTTGTCGGCATTCAGATACACTTCGGCGATTTTCTTTCCGTGCCAAAGTATGTCTGTGCCAGCCGACATGTTTAACAGCGTGTACGATGGCGTGGCGGTTTCAGTATTGTCTGCGCGGTAATAGTGGTCTTGACGCAGATAACACTCCAGACCCACCGAGACGAAAGCATTGGTGAACGCGGAGTGGTGTTCGTGTGTGATTTCCCATTTCAGGTCACTCGTCCACCGTGGAGCGGGCGTGAAGGGCAGATAGCGTGTCTCCGCTGGTTGGTGCAACTGCCTTGCGTCGACGTACGAGAAGGTGTTCTCAAAGTGGATGCTGTGGATGGGGTGGAGGTCGACACCAGCTTCGAAACCTAACAACCGTGCGTCACCCGAGTCGAACTGATAGGTGAGATAGCCCTCTTCCATCGTCTCGTTGATGCGCCGCGAGAATATGTAATGATCGATGCGGTTAGCGAAGAAAGCCACTTGTGCTGATAGATAGCGCGTGGCGATGTCGATGCCCAAGTCGGCCTGTATGCTCTGTTCCGCTTTCAATGATTGGTCGCCCAGTTCGTAGCGCACGGTGCCTTCATGCACACCGTTCGATGCCAGTTCGCTCATGTTGGGAGCGCGGTATCCGCGAGCCACATTCAGACGGACGTTGAGTTGGCGGTTCACGTTCCACACGGCCCCGATGCTGCCCGACAGTCCGTTGAAATGACGATGGAAATCGGCAAAACGCTCTTCACCATCGTCGATGAGACGGTGACTGTGCAGGTCGCGACGGTCGAAGCGCAAGCCCCCGTTGAGGGTCCAGTTGTTAAAGGTGCGTGTGGCGGTGGCATACACACCGGCATCAAACAAATGATAGGCGGGGATGAGGTATTCGTCGCCTTTGTTGAGCGATCGTTGGTACATGCCGTTGACGCCGGCTGCCAGTTTCCATCCTTCTAACTCCTCGGTCAGATAGCGCACATCGTAGGTGAGGGTATGCTGCTGGAAAAAGAGACCATATTCGTCGGCGCTCTCCTCAAACTCCTGGCGGCGGTTTTGCTGATAGCCGACAATGGCTTTCAGCGAACCGTGAGGAAGGTAGAACGCATTGTCGGAAATGGCTTTGTAATGATAAACCTGCTGGAAGGGCAGTCCGTGGGCGTAAGTCTTCACATTGTCGGACGACGACTCCAATTCGCCCGTTTCTTCGTCACGCTCGCCCTCAATGATGCTCGGGGTGAGATGGTAATAGCCGAGTTTCAGATGGGAATGACCCCAAAATCGGTTCAGACCGATCATGCCCGACAGCGCCTGCTCACGGAATTGTGAGTTGGGCACATAGCCGTCGTATTTGTTTTTGTAGGCATGTGCCATCTTGCCGCTGTAGCGCGCGTTCCACACCAATCCCTTCTGATTGCCTGCCATATTGAGCGAATAACCCCAAAGACCATTGTTAGTCTGGTATTCGGTGCTCACGTTTCCACGTATCTCTCCGTCGGAGAGGGTAGGGGCGCCATGGAAGATGACAACGCCTGCCATCGCGTCTGAACCGTACATCAGCGAGGCAGGACCTTTCAGCACTTCTACGGAGTGCACCTCTTGTGCGTCTATCTCGATGCCGTGCTCGTCGCCCCACTGCTGACCCTCTTGACGCACTCCGTCATTCATCACGATAATTCGGTTATAGCCCAAGCCGCGGATGACGGGCTTGGAGATGCCGCTGCCCGTGGTGATTTGGCTGATGCCTGGTTGGTGGGCAATGGCATCGACGATGTTGGTGGCTGCAGTAGCGTGCAAATCGCTCAGGGTCATGATGCTCACTGGTGCCGTGGCTTGTTTCAACTTGATGCTTCCTGCTACGCCGGTCACCACGATTTCATTCAAATTCAGATGTTGGTAAAATATATCGGTGCTATCCGATACTTCTTGGGCTTGCACTGCCGCGCCGCACGCCAGCAATGCCGCCATGATATATTGTCTCATTATAAAATGTCGAAAATTAATGTTATAAACAATTACGCCTAGGTGGCTAGATGTTCCTAGGCTGTCTTAAATCCTCTAAAATCATCCAAGGATTGTGGGCGGAGCGCGTAGGCTTGGTTGTCTTTCTTTCCCCTTGACGGGTGCTGAAAGGAAGCTGGCACCCTGTTGGCGGGTGGCAGCCATCAGAATAGAAATACCTAAAGCGGTACTGCCAAGAAATACAATAGAAGTGAACTGACATAGCACACAGTCGCAGCTGTGGTCTCCCAAAATGCTGAAGTGTCCGGCGTGTGCCACATGATGGTCGCAGTCGGCGCATGCTGCCACACTCGTAGTCGACTCATGGCTGTGCAGCACCGTCATCACCATCATCGGCACAAATACCGATAACAGCAACCAAGCGGTCAGCCGTCGTTTCATCTCAAGTGTTCTTTTCTTGTGCATGCCTGTTCTATTTCGGCTGCAAAATTACGCTTTTCCCCCGAATTATACAAAAATCTACCGCCGCTTTTGTGTATTTTCTTTCTCCCAATTTGGCGAATCATCCAGAAACACTTACTTTTGCAAACAATAAATCTCAAACCTCAAATCTCAAACCCATAAATATGTTACAACTCATAGCCGATGGCGGAAGCACCAAGACTGTATGGTGCCTCATGGAAGACGGAAAAGAAATGGCCCGCGTGAAGACACAAGGCTTGAATCCCTATTTCCAGACCGAGGAGAAGATAAAGCAAATCATCAAAATGGAACTTCTCTACCAACTGCGCACGCAGGGATATAATCCTGATGATGTAAAGAAAATTGAATATTATGGAGCGGGCATGCGAGACGAGATGAAGACAAAATTCCAGTCTGTTCTCAAAAGCCTTTTTGAGGCAGATGAAATCGTCGTAGATAGCGATTTGCTCGGTGCGGCAAAGGCTCTTTGCGGCAATCATGAGGGTATCGCTGCCATTCTCGGCACTGGCTCCAACTCATGCCTTTATGATGGTGAGAATATTGTCAAGAATATTCCTTCTCTTGGATTCATCCTTGGCGATGAGGGCAGCGGGGCTGTTTTGGGACGTCTCTTTATCGGCGCACTCTTCAAAGGAGCCCTTCCCGATGACCTTCGAGAAGAGTATCTCAGCGACACGGGGCAAGACCTCTCCGACATCATCGACAAAGTCTATCGGCAGCCCATGCCAAACCGTTATTTGGCGCATGCTGCGAAATTCATCCGCCAACACCTCGACTGCGAACCTCTCGAGCAGTTGGTTGTTGACAATTTCCGTGCCTTCTTCCGTCGCAACATCATCCCTTACGAGCGACCCGACCTCCCCGTCAATTTCGTCGGCAGCATCGCCTACCACTTCGACCCCCAACTCCGCAAGGCCGCAGAATTAGAGGGTGTAAAGGTAGGCAAAATCATCCAAAGCCCGCTGGAATGAGCGTTTTGGAATGGAATCTCGCACTTTTTCATCCGTAATATTCATTGTTTTCCAATACATATTTGTACCTTTGTCGAAACTAACGACTAATACCCATGGATAACCTCAACTCTTCACAGATGCTTCCTGTCGGCACGATTCTCGACAGTCGCTACCGCATTGAAAAATACTTAGCCTCGGGGGGCTTCGGCAACACCTATGTGGCGTTCGACACGCGTTTTGATTGTCAGGTGGCAGTCAAGGAGTTCTTCATGCGGGGAACCAACCACCGCTCCGCTGACCACACCACCGTGGTGGTGAGCAATGCTGAGAACCGGGAGGGCTTTGATGCCCAACTTGACAAGTTCCGTCGTGAGGCGAAGCGCATCTTCAACATGCGCAACGACCATATCGTGCACGTTGTCGATCTGTTTGACACCAATGGCACCTCCTATTACGTCATGGACCTCATTGAGGGTGAATCGCTCAAAGACCGTGTGAAACGACGTCCCCTGACCGAAGCAGAGGTCAGAGATGTCGCTGACCAGTTGCTCGACGCTCTCGGAGCGGTGCATAAGGCGGGGTTCTACCACCTTGACGTGAAGCCCGGCAACATCATGATTGACAAAGACGACCATTGCACCCTTATCGACTTCGGAGCGTCGAAGCAGATGAGCACCATGGATCGCACGTCGATGTCCGCTTCAGGCATGGCCTACACACCGGGCTATGCACCCGTGGAACAAGAAAGTCAGCGCACAAAGAGCATCGGCCCTTGGACCGATTTCTATGCCGTGGGTGCCACTTTATACAACTTACTTACAGGCCAGACTCCCCCTGAAATCGACCCCTATGACACCGCCACCGATAGCCGCATGTTTGACTATCCTCTAGGTGTCAGCCGACAAATGCAACGCGCCATCTCTCAAATGATGAACCCTGCACCAAAGATGAGGCCACAGAATGTGGAGGAAATGAGGGCAGTGTTGGAGGCTATGGATAATTGGGATAATGATGTCTCAAGAGAAGAGACCGTTGTACAAACGTCAAATAAACCCTCCTCACTTGTAGGGGCGGTGCCCCCGTGTCCGCCCGAACGAGCGGAAGCGAGTCAAGAGACACAAATGCAAGAAGAACGGTTCGATAACAGTGTTGAAAAGCACGGTGACGCCGTCCCTATGCCTGAAAACGAGCCGCCATCATCTGGCAAGAAGAAATTATGGATGTTTTTGGCTGTCGCTACCTGTTTTGCGGGTATCCTGTTCTTCACGCTTAAATCTGGCGGGAAACAAAACACCACTTCGTCTGAGCCTCAAACTGCTCAAAACTCTTACACTAAAGAAGAATCGCCTTTCATTGACAAAACCTTCACGGTGGGTAATGTGTCATTTACGATGAAGGCGGTTGAGGGCGGCACTTTTACCATGGGTGCAACCTCTGAGCAAGGTGGTTTTGTGTTCGTCTCTGAGACGCCGAAACACAAGGTAACATTGAGCAACTACCGTATCGGCGAGACGGAGGTGACGCAAGCCCTATGGAAAGAAGTGATGGGTAACAACCCATCGAGTTTTAAGGGTGACAATCTGCCTGTGGAGAGTGTGTCGTGGAATGACTGTCAGACATTTATCCGGAAACTGAACGCAGTGACTTTGGGGCAGCGGCCCGAGGGCAAGGAATTCCGCCTGCCCACCGAGGCTGAATGGGAGTTCGCAGCCCGTGGCGGCAACAACAGCCATCACACCATATATTCGGGTGGAAATTCCTTATTAGAGGTGGGATGGTATTATGAAAACAGTGGAGATTCTAGACTTGATGACAGTAATTGGAATTATAATAAAGGGCAAATAAATCATTGCTCTACTCATCCCGTTTCTCAAAAATCCCCCAATGAGTTAGGCCTTTACGACATGAGCGGCAATGTTGATGAGTATTGTCAGGACTGGTATGACGGGAACTACTATGGCAAGTCGCCCATGAATGATCCCTGCAACAATACCCAGGCCCAATGCCGCGTGAGCCGGGGCGGCAGTTTTTCAGTCCCTGCTGAGTTCTGTCGCGTATCGATTCGCAGTGCCCCCCTACCTGACTTAAGGAATGACCACGCTGGTCTGCGCCTCGCCCTTTAGTTCCCCCTCAAAAGAACCAGAGTAACGTTGGGTTCAGCGATGCTGTGTTGACAGCGATAGAAATAACCGCCGCAAAAGACACAGTGAGCACGGTTTGAACGTAATTCAACAAGAACTTTTTAAAAAACAATACAATTATATCCATACCTTACCTTCCTAAACACCTACTATTCCTTAGAATTTCCTAGGTATATCCATATGTTCTTTTGTCCTTCTGTCCTCCTATCTGGAAACCCGTCTTTTTGTTCTAAATCAATAAAAAGCTCTTTTTTTTCAATCTTTGGTTTTTTCTCGCATAAATATGTACGCGTTCGCGAAATTATGTGTACCTTTGCACGCGTTTTAAGAAGGAATATCATTATTTTTTATAAATACTATGAATTTTACTTTGTTTGTTACCGTTATTCTAACGGCTATCACCTTGGTGGCGGCGGCTTACGTCATAGCCAAGTTGCTGGGGCCTCGAACATACAACAAAGTAAAGGGTGAACCGTTTGAGTGCGGCATTCCGACGCACGGGTCCTCATGGATTCCCGTGTCGGTGGGCTATTATCTCTTCGCCATCCTTTTCTTGATGTTTGATGTCGAGACGGTGTTTCTCTATCCCTGGGCGGTAGTGGTGAAGGAGTTCGGTCCTATGGCACTTGTCAGTATCGGATTCTTCTTGTTAGTATTGGTGTTTGGCCTGGCTTATGCTTGGCGGAAAGGAGCTCTGGAATGGAAATAAAGAAACCCAAGATTAAGAGCATTCCTTACGACGAGTTTAAGGACAATGAGAGCCTCGAAGGGCTGCTCAAGGAACTGAACGACAACGGTGTGAACGTAGTGACGGGTTCGCTCGACCAGTTGATCAACTGGGGGCGCGCTAACTCGCTTTGGTCGCTTACCTTTGCCACCTCATGCTGCGGCATCGAGTTCATGGCTGTGGGCTGCGCACGCTACGACTTCGCCCGTTTCGGTTTCGAGGTGACTCGTAACTCACCCCGTCAGGCCGACCTCATCATGTGCGCCGGTACCATCACCAATAAGATGGCACCTGTGTTCAAACGCCTCTACGACCAGATGGCTGAGCCCAAGTATGTGGTGGCCGTCGGCGGTTGCGCCATTTCGGGCGGACCGTTCAAGTCGAGTTATCATGTGGTCAACGGCATCGGCGAGATTGTTCCCGTCGATGTATATGTGCCGGGTTGTCCCCCGCGCCCCGAAGCCATTCTCTATGGTATGATGCAGTTACAGCGCAAGGTTAAGGTGGAGAAATTCCTCGGTGGCAGAAACCGCAAGGAAAGTCCCATCGTTGTGACCGACGTGCCTGGTGATTTTGCTGAGCAGATAAAAGAAACCGAGGAAGTAACGAATGTCAAGGAGGAGCAGTAATATGAAATTAGAACATCAAGAATTCCAACTGTCTGCTTTCGCCTCCGAGATGGCGAAACTCAAAAACGACAAGCATTTCGACTACCTCGTGACCATCGTGGGTGAGGACTTCGGCGAAGAAGGACTCGGATGCGTCTATATCCTCGAAAACACCGAGACACATGAGCGTACCAGCGTGAAGGCCGTGAACAGCGACCGCAACGCCGCTTATGTCCCCACCGTGAGCCATCTGTGGAAAGGTGCGGAGATTCTCGAGCGCGAGGTGTATGATTTCTACGGCATCCGCTTCCTTGGCAATAAGGACATGCGCCGTCTCTACCTGCGTTCCGATTTCAACGGGTTCCCGTTCCGTAAGGACTATGACATGAGCCCCGAGAACAACCGTTATACCCTTGAAGATGACCCCGAACCCGACTATACCGAGGAGTGGGTGCTCAACGAGGATGGCGAGTTGAAGGCCATACGTCACAAACTATTCACCGACGATGATTATGTCATCAATATCGGTCCGCAGCACCCCGCCACACACGGTGTGCTCCGCTTGCAGACCATCCTCGACGGCGAGACCATCCGCAAGGTCTATCCCCACTGCGGATATATCCACCGCGGCATCGAGAAAATGTGCGAGGAATACACCTATCCGCAGTCGCTGGCACTCACCGACCGCTTGGATTATCTGAGCGCGATGATGAACCGCCATGCCCTCTGCTCGGTCATCGAAGAGGCTATGGGCGTGGAACTTTCCGACCGCATCAAGTATATCCGTACGATGATGGATGAGTTGCAACGTATAGACTCGCACCTGCTCTTCTACAGCTGCTGTGCACAGGACCTCGGAGCACTCACCGCATTCATCTACGGCATGCGCGACCGTGAACAGGTGCTCAACGTGATGGAAGAGACCACCGGCGGACGCCTCATTCAGAATTATTATAGAATAGGTGGCTGTCAAGACGATATCGATCCGGGTTTCGCCAAGAATGTGAAGAAACTCTGTGAGTATCTCAAACCCATGTTCCGCGAGTACAACGACATCTTCACAGGCAACATCATTCTCCACAACCGTTTCGAGAATGTGGGCTTGCTCTCCAAAGAGGATGCCATCTCTTACGGCTGCACCGGTGGTACGGGTCGTGCTTCCGGCTGGAAAAACGATGTCCGCAAGAATCATCCTTACGATATGTACGGCCAAGTGGAATTCGACCAGATTTCTTACGAAAAGGGCGACTGTTTCGCACGTTACATGGTTCGTATGAAAGAGATGGAGCAAAGCGTGCGTATTCTGGAGCAACTGGCCGACAATATCCCCGCAGGCGACTTCTACATCAAGCAGAAACCCGTCATCCGCGTGCCGGAAGGACAGTGGTATACCTCATGTGAGGGAAGCCGTGGCGAAATAGGCGTTTATCTCGACTCGAAGGGCGACAAGAGTCCTTACCGTTTGAAGTTCCGTCCGATGGGCCTGCCGTTGGTATCGGCCATGGACGAGATACTGCGTGGCGAAAAGATTGCCGACCTCATCTCTGTGGGCGCTACATTAGATTACGTAATCCCTGATATTGACAGATAAGGAAATAAGGTTACGGACTCATGATTTCATGATCATAACCTTACAACCTCATAACCTCAAAAGATTATGTTTGATTTCGGTAAAATAACAAGTTGGTTCGACGGATTGTTGCGCGACACATTAGGGTTGGGCAACTTTTGGTCAACCTTCATCGAATGCGTGATAATCGGCGCTGTCATCCTCGTGGCTTACGCGGTCTTCGCCATTATCCTGATTTACATGGAGCGTAAGGTGTGCGCCTGGTTCCAGTGCCGTCTCGGTCCTACCCGTGTCGGTAAGTGGGGCTTGTTGCAGGTGTTCGCCGATGTGTTCAAAATGTTGCAAAAGGAGATTTTCTTCGTCGATAAAGCCGACAAGCTCCTTTATCTCTTAGCGCCGTTCCTCGTGCTGATTGCCTCGGTGGGCACGTTCTCGTTCCTGCCGTGGAACTTGGGCATGCAGGTGCTCGATTTCAATGTGGGCGTGTTCCTGCTCACTGCCATCTCGTCTATCGGTGTCGTCGGCATCTTCCTCGCAGGTTGGGGCTCGAACAATAAGTTCGGTGTCGTCTCTGCCATGCGTGGTGCCGTCCAGATGATTTCCTACGAGATGTCGCTTTGCCTCTGCCTCATCACCGCCGTTGCCCTCACAGGCACCATGTCGGTATCAGGCATCGTCGAGTCACAATCGAACGCATGGCTCATATTCAAAGGCCATATCCCCGCCATCATCGCGTTCATTACTTTCATCATCGCAGGTAACGCCGAGGCCAACCGTGGCCCGTTCGACCTGGCTGAGGCTGAGAGTGAGTTGACCGCTGGTTATCACACCGAGTATTCGGGTATGGGATTCGGCTTCTTCTATTTGGCTGAGTATTTGAACATGTTCGTCATCGCCGGCGTGGCTGCCACCGTCTTCCTCGGAGGATGGATGCCGCTGCACATCGCAGGCCTCGACGGGTTCAATACCGTGATGGATTATATCCCGGGCTTCGTCTGGTTCCTCGGCAAAGTGTTCCTCTTGGTGTGGGTGCTGCTCTGGATCCGCTGGACCTTCCCCCGTCTCCGTATCGACCAGATACTGAAGTTGGAGTGGAAATACCTCATGCCGCTGAGCCTGCTCAATTTGATACTTATGACAATCATCGTAGCATTTGGATTACACTGGTAAAATGGAAAACAACAAATCATATTTCAGTGAGGCTCTCGCCGGTGTCAAATCATTGATTACCGGTTTCGGCGTGACGATGAAGGAATACTTCACACCCAAAGTCACCGAGCAATATCCCGAGAACCGCAAGACACGGCTCCACGTGTCGGCGCGCCACCGCGGACGCCTCGTCTTCAAACGCAACGAGGACGGCAGTCATAAGTGTGTGGCTTGCACCATGTGCGAGAAGACATGTCCCAACGGCACAATCACGATTAAGTCGGAGATGCGTGAAGACCCCGAGACAGGCAAGAAGAAGCGTGTCCTGCTCGACTACCGTTACGACCTGGGCGAATGTATGTTCTGCCAGTTGTGTGTCAACGCCTGCAACTTCGATGCCATCGAGTTCACCAACGATTTTGAGAACAGCGTGTTCGACCGCGACAAACTCGTCCTTCACCTCGACAAGGAGAAATACGAGGGTGGCAGCCTGCCCGAACTCATCAACGGCGGCGCTGAGATGGAAATCGGTAAGTTTAACACTGGTACTAAATAAGGAGGAGAGAAGATTATGGCAAATCAAATCATGTTTATCATCCTCGCTGTCATCATCCTCGGCGCTGCCGTGCTTTCGGTGATGACCAAGCGCATCATGCGTGCCGCCACCTTCCTGCTCTTTGTGCTCTTTGGTGTGGCAGGCATCTATTTCCTGCTCGACTATACGTTCCTCGGTGCAGCGCAGATCAGCGTCTATGCCGGTGGTATCACGATGCTTTATATCTTCGCCATTCAACTGGTGTCGAAACACACGCTCCAGGGACTCTACGAGCGTTTGCGCGGCAGCCGGGTGGTGGCGGGCGTTCTCGCGGCTTTGGCGGGATTGGTCTTGGTGGCCGTCATCCTGCTGAAGAATGTGTTTATCAGCAAAGCCATTCCCAATGAGGAAGTGAGCATGAAGGAAATCGGACGCACACTCGTCAGCACCGACGGCTATGTGCTTCCCTTCGAGTTCATCTCCATCTTCCTGCTGGCTTGTATTATCGGTGGTATTGTAATCTCAAGAAAGGACAAGTAATATGATGGATACAATCGCACACGGGGGCATTCCCGTAGAGTTTTTCCTCGTTCTGAGCACACTGCTGTTCTTCATCGGGGTATTCGGATTCGTCACACGGCGCAACCTTATCGCCATGCTTATCTCCGTAGAGCTTGTCCTCAATGCCGTAGATATGAACTTCGCGGTGTTCAACCGTCTGCTCTTCCCCGGACAGATGGACGGTATGTTCTTCACCCTGTTCTCTATCGGTGTTAGCGCTGCCGAGACAGCCGTGGCTATCGCTATCATTATCAATGTTTACCGCAGGTTCCACAGCGATCAGGTGAACAGTATTGAAAACATGAAATTATAATGCGTTATGGACTATAGTTATTCATTTTTGATACTTCTTCTGCCTGCGCTCTCGTTCATCTTCCTGGGACTGTGGGGCATGAAGTTATCACATAAGGCGGCGGGACTCGTCGGTACCACTTCACTGGGTATCGTCGCGGCGCTCTCGTATTACACCGCCTTCCAATATTTCACCGCCGACCGTGTGGCCAATGCTGCGGGCGAGATGGTCTGGCAGACCGTCGTGCCCTATAACTTCACATGGCTCGACCTCGGCGGAACTTTGCATTTTGACATGGGTATCATGCTCGACCCCATTTCGGTGATGATGTTGATTGTCATCTCCACGGTCAGTCTCATGGTACACATCTACTCGTTCGGTTATATGCACGGCGAGAAGGGCTTCCAGCGCTACTATGCGTTCCTGTCGCTCTTCACCATGTCGATGCTCGGACTCGTGGTCTCGACCAACATCTTCGAGATGTACACCTTCTGGGAGTTGGTGGGTGTCAGTTCTTATCTCCTCATCGGATTCTACTATCCTGAGAAGGCTGCCATCGCCGCTTCGAAGAAAGCGTTTATCGTGACCCGTTTCGCCGACCTCTTCTTCCTCATCGGTATCCTCATCTTCGGCTATTACACCGAGTCGTTCAGTTTCTCATTTGCCGGTCATGGCGCAGATATCGCCTATGCCGACGGAGCGGCTGTGTTTACCGAATCGATGCCGATTAAGGCCATGGCTGCAGCAGGATTCCTCCTGCCCACCGCCTTGGTGCTGATGTTCGTCGGTGGTGCCGGTAAGAGTGCCATGTTCCCGTTGCACATCTGGCTGCCCGATGCCATGGAGGGTCCCACGCCTGTCAGTGCGCTTATCCATGCTGCCACGATGGTGGTGGCTGGCGTGTTCCAGGTGGCACGTATGTTCCCCTTGTGGATTCAGTATGCGCCCGATGCCATGAGCATCGTTGTGTGGGTGGGTGTCATCACCGCCTTCTATGCGGCTGCCGTGGCGTGTGCGCAGAGCGATATCAAACGTGTGCTGGCCTTCTCTACCATCTCGCAGATTGCGTTCATGATGGTGGCGCTGGGCGTATGCATGCAACCGCACGATGCTGCTGGCAATCTCGCTGCTATGCCGCTGACCACCGAGGCCCTCGACAACCATGCCCAACTGGGATATATGGCGTCGATGTTCCACCTCTTCACACATGCCATGTTCAAGGCATGTCTCTTCCTCTGTGCGGGATGTATCATCCACGCCGTTCACTCCAATGAGATGTCTATGATGGGCGGATTGCGCAAATATATGCCGATTACACACATCACTTTCCTCATCTCTTGTCTTGCCATCTCTGGCATACCGCCGTTCTCAGGATTCTTCTCCAAAGATGAGATCCTCACGGCTGCCATGGCATATAGTCCCGTGGTGGGATGGATTATGACGGGTGTGGCCGCGATGACCGCCTTCTATATGTTCCGTCTCTACTACGGCATATTCTGGGGAACGGAAAACAAGGAAGCCCATGCGCATCACACACCGCACGAGGCACCTGCTTCCATGACCTTCCCGCTGATATTCCTTTCGCTGGTGACCATCGGCTGCGGCTTCCTGCCGTTCGGCCATTTCGTGAGCGCCAGTGCCTCTTCGTATGATATCCATCTCGACTGGACCGTGGCCGGCACCAGCATCGTCATTGCAGTGCTGAGCATCGCGCTCGCCACCTATATATATAAAGGTGAGCGGCAGCCCGTGGCAGACAAATTGCAGAAATCGTTCCCGAAACTGCATCAGGCTGCTTACCGCAGGTTCTATCAGGATGAGATTTGGCAGTATGTCACCCATAAGATTATCTTCCGTTGTGTGTCAAAACCTATTGCCTGGTTCGACCGTCATGTCATCGACGGCACGTTCAACTTCATGGCTTGGGGCAGCAACGAGGCGGGTGAAAGCATCCGTGACTGGCAGAGCGGCGATGTGCGCCAATATGCCGTCTGGTTCCTTACCGGCACGATAGCCCTCACTTTGGTTTTGTTATGTGTATTGTAAACCCTTAAATTTTTCGAAATGAGTATATTAACTGTTTTCGTAATCATTCCGGCACTGATGTTGCTCGGATTGTGGGTAGCACGCAACCTGAATCAGGTGCGGGGCGTGATGGTGGTTGGCTCGTCTTTGCTGCTGGCGCTCTCCATCTATTTGACTATAGCATTCATACAGATGAGACATGCGGGCAACACCGATGTGATGCTTTTCACAGCGTCGCATATGTGGTTTGAACCGCTCAATATACACTACGCCGTCGGTGTCGATGGCATCTCAGTGGTCATGCTCTTGCTCTCCAGCATTATCGTGTTCACAGGTACCTTCGCATCGTGGAAACTGAAACCTCTCACCAAGGAGTATTTCCTCTGGTTCACATTGCTTTCATCGGGTGTATTCGGTTTCTTTATCAGTGTGGATTTGTTCACCATGTTCTTGTTCTACGAGGTGGCGCTTATCCCCATGTACCTCTTGATTGGTGTTTGGGGTAGCGGTAAGAAAGAGTACGCTGCCATGAAACTTACCCTGATGTTGATGGGTGGTTCGGCTCTGCTGATTATCGGCATCCTCGGTATCTACTTCCTCAACGGCTCGTTCAGCGGTCATTACACGATGAACGTGACTGAGATTGCCGCCACATCGAGTTTCATTCCTGTACACCTGCAGAAGATGCTTTTCCCGATGGTGTTCATCGGATTCGGTGTGCTCGGCGCACTGTTCCCGTTCCACACATGGAGCCCCGACGGTCACGCTTCCGCTCCTACTGCCGTGTCTATGCTTCATGCTGGTGTGCTGATGAAACTGGGAGGCTATGGCTGTTTCCGTGTGGCGATGTATCTCTTGCCGCAGGCTGCACAGCAACTCAGTTGGATTTTCATCATTCTCACCACCATTTCCGTGGTCTATGGCGCTTTCTCTGCCTGTGTGCAGACCGACTTGAAGTATATCAATGCTTATTCGTCGGTGTCGCACTGCGGACTGGTGCTCTTCGCCATTCTGATGATGACCAAGACCGCTTGCACAGGTGCCATCCTGCAGATGCTCTCTCACGGATTGATGACGGCCCTCTTCTTTGCCCTCATCGGTATGATTTATGGACGTACACACACACGTGACATCCGCGAATTGAGCGGACTGATGAAGATTATGCCATTCCTCTCGGTGGGTTATGTCATCGCCGGTCTGGCCAACCTCGGTTTGCCTGGCTTCTCAGGTTTCGTGGCTGAGATGTCCATCTTCGTCGGCTCGTTCGGCGCAGACAATCTGCCCGGTTTCGACGGTACGATGGTGGCGGGTGTGAGCACCATGCGCCGCGTGGCTACCATCATCGCTTGTACTTCGATTGTCATCACAGCGGTCTATATCCTTCGTGTGGTGGGTAAAATCCTCTATGGCAAGGTCGAAAACAAGCACTTCCTGGAGTTGACCGATGCTACTTGGGATGAGCGCTTAGCTGTGTGCTGCCTCATTTTCTGCGTGGCTGGCCTGGGTCTGGCTCCCTTCTGGGCAAGCAATGTGATAGGCGATGCGGTAGAACCGATATTGAATGTTGTAACTCAAGTGAAGTAAGGAGGAGGTAATATGAATTATAGTGAATTTTTCAAAATGGTACCCGAGGCCATCCTCGTTGCTATCCTGATTGTAGTTTTCATTGCCGATTTCATCTCATCGAAGAAACAGGACCGTAAATGGTTCAATCCCCTCATGGTGGTTTTCCTCGCCTTTATGTGCGGATTACACCTGGGTCATCATGCCGGCTCGCTTGACACCGTGACCGCTTTCGGCGGCATGTATGTCGAGACGGCGGCTACCAATGTGATGAAGGCCATCCTCTCACTGGGTACACTCATTGTGGTCATCATGAGCCGTACATGGCTTTATGGAAAAGAGGCCAACAGTCATCAACTTGTGGCGAAAACGAACGAGGGCGAGTTCTACATGCTCGTCATCTCTACGTTGCTCGGCATGTACATGATGATTTCTGCCGGACATTTCCTCATGTTCTATCTCGGACTGGAAATGGCTTCAGTGCCTATGGCATGTCTTGTGGCGCTCGACAAGTTCCGCAACAATTCTGCCGAGGCTGCTGCCAAATACATCCTTACCGCGGTGTTCTCAAGTGGCGTGATGCTTTTCGGCATCTCTTTCCTCTATGGAGCCACAGGCACTCTGTCATTCTATGGCTCGTTGAGTCTGGGACATACCGTTGGCTTGGGCGAAGCGCTCACCGCTACCCCGATGACCATCATGGGACTGGTCTTCTTCTTCAGCGGATTGGGCTTTAAAATCTCGCTCGTGCCGTTCCACTTCTGGACTGCTGACACATATCAGGGAGCGCCTACTGTCGTGACCGCTTATCTGAGCGTTGTGTCAAAAGGCGCTGCTGCTTTCGCGCTGATGACCATCCTGATGAAGGTCTTCGCCCCCATGGTGGAATATTGGCAGTATCTGTTGTACATCGTCGTGGTGCTCAGCATCACCATAGCCAACCTCTTCGCCATCCGTCAGTCTGAGTTGAAACGCTTCATGGCGTTCAGTTCTATCTCACAGGCGGGTTACATTATGTTGGCGGTCATTGGTGACAATGCGCTCGGTGTTGCGGCCTTGTCATACTATGTGCTGGTTTATGTGGTAGCCAACTTGGCTGTCTTCGCTGTCATCAGCGTGGTAGAACAGAACAATGGCGGCGCTACGCAGATGAGTGCTTACAATGGTTTCTACAAGACCAATCCTAAACTCTCGCTGCTGATGACCCTTGCGTTGTTCTCATTGGCTGGCATACCTCCCTTCGCAGGTATGTTCTCGAAGTTCTTCGTGTTCATGGCTGCGCTTGAACCGCGTGAGTCAGGAAATTTCCTGCCTTATCTCATCGTCTTCATTGCATTGATCAATACGGTGGTCAGTCTTTACTACTACCTGCTCATTGTCAAGGCCATGTACATCAAAGACAGCGAGAATCCCCTGCCTACCATTAAGAGCGACTCTCACACCCGTTTGGCACTGCTTATCTGTACCGTCGGCATTGTTGCCTTCGGTGTGGTCAGTGGTGTCTATCACTGGATTTACGCTGCTGCGTAAAGCACACGTTATAAGACTGTCGGACTGCAGTTTTTGCAGTCCGACAGTTCTTTTTTTGACCGGAAGGCCCAGTCTTTCCATGTAATCCTCATTACACTTTTCCTCAAAATTGAAATATGATGATTAGTAATAGCAAAAAAGCGTTTTTCTTTGCCTCTTTGGCTCTCATGTCGTTTGCATTCGTTTCATGTAAATCGAGCAAGGGCGTTGACCAGAAAGACGGTGTCGTAGTCAAGGATGTGACCATGAACAAAGCGCCGGTTAATGATCCGACAACCATCGATGCCCAGACTTCTGCAACAACTCCAACGACATCTGATGCACAACCCTCATCCGATGCCCAAACGTCTGCCACGGTCCAAACTCCCAATACCCCAAACGACCAAACGACCAGTCTCCCAAACGACCAACCCCCTCATGAGGGCTTTGTCTATGTCAAAACGTTGATACCCGATTTGATTGAAGATCTTCGCTATGCCACAACCAACAATTTCATGGGCGCGAAAGCCGATGGTTATGAGGGCACACGGGTCATTCTCTCGCGTCCCGCTGCCGAGGCACTCAAATCTGCTGCAGATGAGTTGCGCGAGAAGGGTTATGTCATTAAGGTTTTTGACGCATATCGTCCACAGCAAGCCGTCAATCATTTCGTGAGGTGGTCGAAATCGAATGACCAGCGCAATAAGGCCGACTATTTCCCCACATTGAGGAAAAACCAGTTGTTTCCCAAATACATTGCCTATAAATCGGGTCATACCAAAGGTAGCACCATCGACATGACCATTTGCGATAAAAACACAAAAGAAGAGGTGGACATGGGCGGACATTTCGATTATTTCGGTGAGCCCTCACATCCTTCGTTCATCGGTAAATACAGTCTTGGTGAAGTGACACAAGAGCATAAGAAACGCCGCATGATGTTGCGTGAGGTGATGGTGCGTCATGGATTCAAACCTTATGACAGCGAGTGGTGGCATTTCACCCTGAAAAATGAGCCTTATCCCAACACTTGGTTCGACTTCCCGGTGAAATAATGTACTGCCATTGAATATACATAGACAGAGGTG
>JAEEGL010784856.1_pt1 | contig 17459 bp, 15 predicted proteins | sample 9134231 | NCBI WGS metagenome assembly JAEEGL01 (sample SAMN16246548, study PRJNA631951) | gut metagenome | biome: gut microbiome; feature: rumen; material: fiber-attached | host: Bos | place: Iran: Karaj | collected 2018-10 | reverse complement strand
CGAACTTGCAAAGATAAAGCGAAAACGCTTCTGCTATTTAATTATAATTGGTTCTTTTTTGGTTCTAATTTTCTATATTATAATGTTTTAAATTAATTCAGTTTGTTGCATCCGTTGCAAATATGGTGGCAAAAATAGGAAAAAAATTGATAAGCAGGGTGATTGTGCGTTTTTTTTGATAGATACTAAAACCCACTCTCAAAACAACAAAGAACTACAAAAGAACCTCTCTTGCTATGAAATTCTTTATTATCTTTGCATTTCAATAATCTCTTTGAAAAGATATGTCTGTCAATCATCAATATATCAATCTGTTACGCCAACTTGTGGAAGAGTCGGCCAACCACCGTATTGAGACTTCCACCGACTTCATCTTCCTTTCGGGAGAGATTCAGGGCCGGTTGCGGGAGAATCTCAGCGCATCTACGTTGAAACGGCTTTGGGGCTATGTTGATGGCTATGCCTCCGTGCGTCCCAGCACTCTCGACATTCTCGCCCGCTTCACAGGCTTCCCCGACTGGGAGACTTTTGTGTCCGACTATTGCGAGGTGGAAAGCGTGCAGTCGTCGCACCGTGTAGTGTCGGAATCAATCTATGCCAAGGATTTGACTGTCGGCGATCAGTTGGAAATCCGCTGGAATCCCAACCGTCGCTGCCTGCTCAGTTATCAGGGTGAGAACTTGTTTGTGGTATGCGGGTCTGAGAATGCCAAACTGAAAGTCGGGGATTCGTTCCTTTGCGACCGTTTCACACCCCACGAGGCTCTGTATGTGGAACTTTTAGACAAGGACGGGAACAAGGAGCTGTTTGTGATGGGTAACAAAGGAGGACTTACAAAAGTTCTGAAAATTTAATTTTTAGCTGTTTCTATTCTAAGTTGCTCTGAAAGTCGGTTGATTTTAGCCACGTCTTTCGCATCCTCCTCACGTAACCGTGCATATTCCTCGTCCGATATTTTACCTTCCTCATGCAGATTATTGTAATAGGGATATAAACTGTTCCCTTTCGCATCCTTATATGGATATTTTGCCGCATAACGGTTCCATAAGTCACCAGCGTAATTTTTAAATGAAGCTTGTTTATTTTGTGGCAATTGTTGACGGCGTTGCTGGATATGAATGCTCATTTTATACAGTGTAATGGTTTTATGGTTGTGAAAACGTTCCCAATACAGGATTGTGCCTTCTTTGAATTCCTTCTCAAAGGGCCTCATTATGCTGTCAAACTCAAAATTGAGGTTTTGAATGTATTGTTCCAATAGTTCTTGGGGATCATCTTCAGTTATGGCGTTCATATTCTGTTGAATTGGCATTTCTCCTGACTTCAGTTTTGCTTGCTGCGATGGAGGTGCCTCTACGGATGTGGTCTGAGCTTGTTGATATTCCTTAATCAATATATTATTGTCTTCTTGTTCAGCAACTTGTTTATTGGGGGCTTCTTTTTGAGTACTGTTCCCCAGAATGATCAGATGAACAAAAAATAAAACTAACCCCAGCAATAAAAGGAGTGAGCCTGCAATTAAGGGCAGCCATTTTCTTTTGAGGTCAGTATGTTGTATGGCTTCCGAAATGGTTTCTGCGGATGAGAACCGCTTTTCTTTCTGTGGCTGCAAACACTTGTGGATTACTCTTCCGTATCGTTTCGGAAACAGTTGCTTCAGAATCAGTCCAAAGGCGTATAAATCCGTACGGTTATCTATTTCTCTTCCCGAAAGCTGTTCGGGTGCAGCGTAGGCCTTGGTATATGCGGGTTCTTTCAGAATGGCATATGCACGGCTGTCTGATAAACCAAAGTCAATGATTTTAACATGGTTGCCATCGTGCGTAATTAAGATATTGGAAGGCTTAAGGTCTTGATGTACAATCTGTTTCTTGTGAAAATAGGCGATGGCATCCAGTAATTCATGAACTACTTGCTTACGTTGTGTCTGCGATGGATTTTCCTTCAAAAAATCCGAAAGTGTGCGTCCTTCCACGTACTCCATCACGATGCATTCTCCTAATTCCGGGATGTGCTCATGCCGATATGTGCGTACAATATTGGGATGGTTCAAACCTACCATCAGATTGAACTCCTTGGAAAGCATTTCCTGATACTGCTTGTCAGAGGAGTATTGCGCCTTCTGGCATTTCAGTACGTTCCACACCCCGTATCTCTGGGCTTTCACTAAACGGCAATAGCCTTTGGAAGGCAGTTCGCTAAAGTCGGTGAATCGGTCAGAGACATGAAACTGCTGCGGAAGAACTGGGCCAGAAGTGGAGATGTCGCAATTGTTGTAGGGCATTAGCGTGATTTAAGCGAAAGTATCTTTTTGAATTTTATGTTTTAACCTTTTGACAATATGAGATGATACCTTTTCTCTTTACCCCACCATGAAATAGGTTTCAGGATACTCGTGACGGGTTTCTTTGGTTCGCTTGCTTAAAGCGTATGCAAAGGTAAGCGTGCCTATTCTTCCTATGTACATATTGAAGGTTAAGATGGCTTTCCCGATGATAGAGAAGTCAGAAATACAACCCGTGGACATTCCACAAGTGGTGAAAGCAGAAGCGGATTCAAACAAGATGTTCTTGAAAGGAACATCGGGTTCAAAAATGGCTAATACCACAATGGAAATAAAAATCAGTACAAACGACATGACCACAATAGAGTAGGCTTTATCCACAATCTGGAAAGGAATTGTTTTCTTATGGAACTCAATTTTGTTTTTTCCTTTAATGGTGGCAAAAATAGATTTGACAATGACAAAGGCAGTCGTGGTTTTTATTCCACCGCCTGTGGAGCCAGGAGATGCGCCAATGAAGATGATCATAATGAAAAGCACCAACATCGGCAGCGATATCTGCTCAACATTTACAATGTTAAATCCGGCAGTGCGCCCCAAAACAACCTGTGTGAGCGAGGAGAACAATTTGTCGAAAACAGTTCCTCTATGGGCTAATGTATTATTGTATTCTAAGGCAAAAAAGAGAATGGTTCCGAAAATAATGATGATAAAAGTGGTGATAAGGGCGATCTGTGTGCCGGGAGTCAGTGTTTTCCAACGCTTTCTTTTGCGCTCGCGAATCACTTTCGGATCAAAAAAGTCGCGCAATACAACAAAACCGATACTTCCTAAGAAAACCAAAATCATCAATATCACTTGAGGAAAATAGCTGTTGACAATGGCGCTGTTCATCAGGTTTTCATTCCACAAGGAAAAACCGGCGTTATTGAAAGCGGAAATGGCATGGAAAACAGCATAGAAAAGAGTTTCACTGTCGGTAGCAAAAAGTCCTGTCGTTTTCCAATACATATACAACATAACTACCCCGCCTGCTTCAATAATGAAAATAGTAAGCACGATTTCACGCAAAAATGAAAACGAATCAGCTACCTTGTCTGTTGATAGCATATCCTTGACTAAATATTGGTAGCGCAATCCTGTGTACGAATGGGATAAGAAAGAAATAAAAAAGGTGGCAAAAGATAAAATGCTCATTCCCCCCATTTGTACTAATAACATCAGGATAATATGTCCATTTTGTGTGAATGTTGACCCCGTTTCCACTACGGTGAGTCCGGTTACGCAACTTGCACTTGTAGCTGTGAAAAGCGCATCGATGAAAGAGATTCCATGGGTGGTCATTTTGGGGAGTAGCAGAAGTATCGTTCCTAAGGAGATTAACAGAAGAAACGAAAACAACATCAGCATGGGCGGACTTAAGTTGGTCTTTTTGAATATCGTGCTGACTTTGGCAATTTCAATAAACAGAATGATAAAATAGAGTGCATGAAACAAAAGCACATGCCGATGACACATTTGAACGTATCCAATACCCGTCATTTGATGTTCACGTATCCCTGTGATAAAATAGGATAGGATAATAATAATAATTGAGATAATTTCTAACTTATTATTAGTAAGATATTTGCCAATATCTTCAGCAAAAAAACAACGAGTAACAAATTTGAGAATATAGAATACAAAAGTGGTCGTTACAATGGCAGTAACAAACCGTTCATCCATTTCAGAAAGATAAAACCCATGTTCATAGATGATGCAAATAAGCGAAGCTGCCATCAGAATGAAGGTAAGTATTTTGAGTGTACGCTCTACCCATTCTTGATGCGATAGCATCCGAAAGTTGAATTTTTTCCTGAAATATTGAAACGATTGGGGCGACATCGCTACTGGTTCTTCTTAATGAAATTTTCTATGTCGTGAGATAATCCGAAGAAAACAAAGCAATCGTTGGCTTCGATGATGGTGGAATTTTCAGGCACACCAAGAATGTGCATTTCCGCATGCATATTCTTCTCGTCGCCATGGTGCGACAGAAAACGGCGCTTGATGGTAATCAAACTTAAACGATATGAATCACGCAAGTTGAGGTCTGCAATCGTTAATCCAATCAGACGAGTGGGGGTTAATATTTCAGCAATCCGATAACCATCAGGCAGTTGCAAATATGAAATGATGTTCGGATTCAAAAGCCGTTCTGCAAATAGCGTACCAATTTCATCTTCAGGAGAAAGGAATTCAGTAATCCCCATCTTTTCCAAAATGGTCCGCTGATTGTCGCCCATTGTACGACAGATAATTCGTTTTACATTCAAATCCAATAAGTTGGCAGTGCAAAGCAGGCGTTTTACAAAGTCGTTGCCAATGGCCACAATCACTGCGTCAAAATCAAGAATGTTCTCCGCAATTAAGGCTCTTTTACTGGTGGCATCAATACATACGGCATAGGCTACCTCTTCAGAAATATCTTGGATTACATTGATGTCAGAATCTATAACTAATACCTCCGCACCATTACGGGATAGGGCGATGGCAATAGCCGAACCAAAATGCCCGGCCCCAATTATTGCAAATCTTTCGTTTGACATACCTTGTTTGTTTTACGTGGCCGCAAAAATACAATTTTTACCGTATCTTTTTCGCAACCAGCCAATGTTTGATAAGATATTTTTCTTTTTTACGCTCTGCAATCATGCCTAAAGCCTTATTTACCTCATCAATAGTACCTACGCACTCAAAAGGCTTGTTCTCTGCAATCCCACTCAATTCATCAAAATATTCCTCCAAACTTGCTTTATCCAAAAGGTCTTCTCCAAAAATGGAAATAAGCGTTGTATCATCAATGAATGGAGAAAGAATGATGTAGGCAAATAGGCATTTCGGACAGTGGCAGCACCAAATGTCACTTTTACTCCCCACATTGCAGCTTTTAAATACTGGAAAATAGTCGGGATATTGCGAGAAAAATTGAGCGATATCCAATTCGCGATAGGGACGCAAATAACTGAAATAGTGGCTGCAATCGTTCATGTAATCATGAACATATTGACGAAAATCTTCTTCAAACTCCAACGATTTCGAGTACTGGTGGTTGATGTCTGTTCCCGGAATGGTTGGTTCGTTGGCACTGCTTTCATTCGACAAGGCAATATTTCTCGTATTGGTTGCGTAACTAACTAATAATGTGTAAAATGCTAACATGGCAGAAAAAGGAGTGTGCCCATTGAGGTATCCTTGTTGATTGAGAGATAACAATACTGGGGAAATCTCGCGTTGTAAGATCACAATATCATCTTTTTCAGGGAATCCGGCAATGCGTGCGCAAGCCAAAGTGGCCCCCCGTGGATTGATGATAAAAGGAATGATTTTCTGCTTTTTCCGCAAGTGTTCCAAGGTAACTACGGAGTCCTTGCCGCCACCAATCGGGACGATGGTACTTTGGGTATCGGTGATTTTTTGGTAATGAAAATTATTAGTAGAAGGCACTCCCGCATCAAAATGGAATTGGAGAAATTCATCCATCGAAGTGGTAATGCTATTTTGGTAGAAAAATTCACCCAATCCTTTCCAATACAATTTTTTCCACCATTGCTGTTGGGCGGTGGTTAACGTCCGTGGGCGAATATGAACGATGGGAGCGCAACTGACTTTCCAATAACTGATGAGTTCTATCATGCCAATGTGAAAAATAAGTCCTTCAATATCCTCTTTTTTCATTTCTTTAACGGCATGTCTGCCTAACGACAAAGACATTTTCGGCTGAAAATGGGTTTCGTCGCCAAGGCAAAAATCAAACTGCATATCAATTTTATTTTCAATAATTTGAAATTGATAGTGGTTATAAGTAAAGGTGGGAAATTGGTTTCGTAGTTTTATGAATTTCTCTTGGTTTTCTTGTTGCATTATTTAATAAAATTGTACTTTTGCAAAAATTTTGGCAAAAGTAATAAAATATTCAATGGATTATCAACGCGATTTTATGCGTGTAAAACCGACGGGAGTTCCGTTGGAAGCAGGGAAAATGCTGATTTCTGCGCCTTTTTTCAATGATTGTTATTTTAATCATACGGTGGTTTTGTTGTCGGATTATTCCGATCAAGTTACGGCCGGTCTGATCATAAATAGCCCTACAGCGTCAAAAGTAACGGATGAATTGGATGAATGGACGCACGAGGATCGTGTTTTTTTTGGTGGGCCTGTGGGGTTGGATGGGATCGCTATTTTGCACGATTCGCCTCACTCAGGAAGTGAGCAGGTGGCAGAAGGTGTTTTTTCGGGTGCTTCTCCTGAATTTTTGCAAATGATTAACAAGCAAAATCATCCAAGTGCCAAATATCGCTTTTATGTGGGCTATGCGGGATGGAGCAAGGGACAGTTGGAAGAGGAAATCCAACAGCAAATGTGGGTGATTTCGGATTGTATCCCGGCTTTAATATGGGATACCCCACCCGATTTGATATGGCCAACGGCTGTGAAATTACTAGGAAAAAATTACTTGCACTGGTTGGATATTCCCGAAGATGTGCACAGCAATTAGCATTATTCAAACAAAAAAGATATTTGCATCATTTTGGATTTGAGCGAATGTACGCTGGTGGCGTACATGTTATCCTCTGTTACTAACAGATTCATCAATCCAAACGACATTTTAAATTCTGTGGAGAATTTGAAGTAGGTGCAATAAAAATCTATTCCCACTCCTACTTGGGCAAGTACATCGTGCGGATTCAGCTTAAGGAAAATTTCACGGGGATTCTTGTTCTGTTTTTTTGCAGAAGAGATAAGGTCTAAACTATATTGGGCACCTGCAATCACGTATGCGCGCACATTGTGCATGCGCGATGATTTGAATTTGATGAGCAGCGGCAGATCCAAATATACCGATTCAACATTTTTTTTGGTGATGAGTCGGGAGGCATCGGGGTATAAAATGGTGTAATTCACCACGCGGTCGCCAAACGAAAGCCCCGGAATAAAACGCAAGTCAAAATATTTCCCCAGTCTTAAATTGGTAACAATACCAAGATTGAAACCACTTAAGGCCGTCGTATTCACTACCATCAGGGAGTCGTACTCGCTGAGGTCGGATTTGGAACGAATTTCAAAGTCAAATTGATTGTACCCTAATAAAAAACCAAAATGAAAAAGTTTATTGTCGTATTTCAAAAGATTGGGTACTCCGAAATTCTGGGCGTGCATCTGAAAGGATGTGCTTATTAATAAAATACTGATAATAAGATATTTAAACTTTTTCACTTTCTATATTTTAATTTTACACAAACGAAAATGAGTTTGATTTATTGTAATTTAAAATTGGTAATAAAAAGAAAAAACAATCTCACTGCTAAATTGTTTCTTGGTTATTCTATAGTTCCCATATTCACCATCAGGTACGCGCAGGGGGATTAGCGAATTTCCATACCGCAAGTTGAGTCCGTAATGGTTGGCAAAGAGGTAGGAAAACCCTGCAATTCCCGTCATCCCGAAAGTTCTGAAGGGCTGGCGGGCAGGAATCTTCCCGTTGGCATCTTTTTCCACTCCATACAGAAGAACATCCATAGCAAGCCCCAGTTCAAATTCCAATCCTCTCACAATATTGTATTTGGCAAAAAAGGGGACCTCAATAAAGTAGAGCGATAGGACATATTTCTCTCCAATATTCCCCTCTTTGTTCGCGCGGAGGAAGGTGCTGCTCCCTTTCATGATAAAGTTGATTTCGGGTTGGATAGCCCATTTTTCGTTTTGTACGAAACGCCACGTGACAAAGCCGCCAGCGAAAGCCCCCAGCTTGTGAAACCCTCGCAATTCATCTCCCGACATTTGCGTCGCTGTGAATCCGGCTCTTATGCCACCTTTAAAATTTTGCGCCTCCATACTTTCTCCTATAAGAAAAAGACAGATGAAGAGAATGAAAAATTTTTTCATGTTATGGCTGTTTTTTTAATTCAATGATGGGGCATTTTTCCGCAGGTTCTCTATCAGCTACGGTAAGTCGGGTACGACTTGCTTCCGTTTCATTTGCATACAGGTCAATGAGATATAAACCGGGTTGGAGAATGAACGTAAATCTTCCGTCGTGAGGCTCCGGACGATAATTCCCGATAATGTTTTTGCTGCCGGCATCTCTGATAACCGCTTTATACTGGGAAATGGTTTGTAGTAGTTCGGTGCTGTCTATGTCGGATATAACCCCTTTGAACACGCTGTAAGGAGCCGCCACATCTTGAAAAGTAACTTTGTAAATGTCCATGTCGCCGCAACTCTCTCCCCGATAGTCTGCAATATATGCATAACGTCCTGATTTGGAAACGGAAATGGTGCGGTTATCGTCGGGAGTATTGATGGGGAAAGCTAAATTCTCGGGAATGGCAAAGAATTGTTCTTCGGCATTCCACAACGACTTGAAAAGGTCGTAACCGCCCATGCTGTTGTGCCCCTTTGAACTGAAGAAGAAAGTGCTTCCGTCGGGTGCGAGATAAGGGTAATTATCGTCGTATCGGGTGTTGATGTTGGGACCTGCATTTTGTGCATTGCTCCATTCTCCGTTGGGCAGCCGCTTGGAATAATAGATGTCCAGTCCACCTAATCCGTCGGGACGGTTGGAGGAAAAAAACAGCCAGTTCCCGTCAGGGGAAATCATCGCAGCCTCTTCAGTGTAATTGCTGTTCACACTCAAATTCAGCATTTCGGGGCGACTGAATTGTTTTTTCTCTTTATGCGAAGTGAAAATATCATCAAATCCTTTGTCGTTATTAAAATAGAGAAGCATTGTTTCCCCATTGTGTGTAAGTCCGACAATATTCTCTGTTTGGGCACTATTGATGGGAGGGAGTAACTTTTTTGCTTTACTCCATTTGCCTTCTATGAATTCAGAACAATAGATGTCTGCCATCTTAAATCCGTCGTAATCAAGGGTAGAACCGGAATTTTGGGTTTGTTTGGAAGTGAAATAGAGAATGGACTCATTTTCATCAATATAGGCATTGAAATCGGGATAGGGGGAGTTGATTTCAGAGGCGAGATGCTCGATGGTAACATTGTTGCGCAAGTTAATGAGGACCTGCGCATTCTCACACATCTCAATGCAGCGTTCAGCAGGGAGATCCCCTTTTTGTATTTTGCCTCCTTTTTTGAGAAAAGTTTGAAAATATTCAATGGCCTCATCAAATTGATAGCATAGCATATAGGCATTCCCCAAATCGTAGTAGATATACAGATCGGCTTTGGGATTTTTGATTGCACGAAGATAATGGGTGATGGCCTGTTTCTTGTCCACATTAGAATGCAGATAGGCATAGCCTGCCATCATGTTGTATTCGTAGTGCATTGAATCCACGCGTAGCAATTCTTTGAAATGCTTGGTTGCTTCCGCCATATTCCCGGAATAAAAAATCTGTTTGGCAGTGGCTTCGTCGGTAAACAGTGCTCCGTGATTTTGTGCGTGGACGTTGAAAGAAAGTGTGGCGAAAATCACTGTAAGAGAAATAGAAAAAACTGCGAAAGTGTGGTTTTTCATGGAGGTATTTTCTTAAAAAAAACGAGCAAAAGTACACAAAAATCACTATGGGTCGGTGTGTGTGGAGGGAATATTTTGAATATAGAGATGTTGAAAATAGTTATTTGATTGAAATATAGTAATATGCATATAAAAAATAGAAAAAGGTTATTAACAATAAAATGTTGGTTCAATTTTTAAAAAATATTAAACAGGGAAGAAGAAAAAAGTAAATTTGCAAATTGCTAAAAAATATACTCCTTTAGGTTTGTTTCCAACTGCTTGAACTCAGCAAACACTTAAACCATAACCCCCTATTTAATGAAAAAATTCAAAAGCATTTTAATCGTCTGTTTGGTACTTGCTGTGCTCGTAATTGTGGTCGTGAGCGCAGTGCGCATCCGCAAACAGACCTGTGAGGCTTTTGTGGTGAAGATTGAAAATATGGGGGAAAACAAGGTCTTCTCTGCTGCAGATGTGGAGAATTTGTTGCGTGCCGCAGGACAGTATCCCGTGGGAAAAGTGCAAAAGAGCATCAAACGGGAAGCCTTGTCGAATGTCTTGTCGGCTAACGTCTGGTTCGATCATATCACCTCTTTGTCGCGCAAAGGCAACGAGTTGTTGTTGGTCGTGAGTATGAAGAAACCGTTGGTGCGTGTCTTCCCTCAGCACGGCGCTTCTTTTCTGCTGGATACCCAGGGAGGACTGCTTCCCGACAGTAGTGGGGTGTTGGATCGTCTTCCTGTTTTAAATGGTTCTATCAAAACAAATTATAAGAAAAATGCGACCATCGATTCAATCAAAGAGAAATCGTTGTTGAATGCCTATGAGATTATTTCCAAGGTTTCAGAAGATGAATGCCTCGCAGCACAATTCCCGCAGTTCGTCGCCCGTCCCAACGGCGAGTTGGATATGTATAGCGTGGTGGGAAACCAGATGGTACACGTGGGTTGGGCGGATAATATTGATGAAAAATTACAAAATCTTCACATCATCTATGCCGATGCCCTGGCATATATGAATATGAATGACTATTCGCAATTGGATATTCGCTATAAAAACAGAATTTTTGCAACAAAAAAAGAATAATACAATATATGGCTAAAAAAAGAGAAGAAATTCAGGTCAGCGATAACTCCCCTAAAATGGTGGTGGGATTGGATATAGGCACAACCAAAATTGTGATGGTGGCAGGCTATTTGCGTAAAGATGGAACCATAGAAATATGTGGATGTGGAAAAACTCCTTCCACCGGTGTCGAATTTGGCTCCGTGTTTAATGTCCAAGAAACGATTAACGACATTCTGACAGCAAAAAAACAGCTGGAGGAATATTTGAATGAATCTATTACCAGTGTCTATGTGGGAATCGCGGGGCGCCATATTAAAAGCAGGAGTTATACCAATTCGATCTTGCGAAAAAATGGGCACGACACAATGGTTAGCCAAGAAGAAATTGATAATATGATTGCCCAGATGCGCAGTCTTTCCATCGATTCAGGTGAAATTATTGAAGTGATCCCCCAAAACTATCAAGTGGATGGACAAGAGACAATGCGTCCTGTGGGCACCCTTGCCCAACGGGTGAATGGCTTTTACCAACTCATTATCGGCAATAGTTTTGAAGTCAAGAAAATAATGAAAAGTATTCAAGAGTCGAATCTTCTTTGCAACCAGATGATTCTTGAACCGATGGCATCCGCTTTGGTTTGTCTTACCGAAGAAGAGAAAAAACAGGGCGTTGCACTGATTGACATCGGCGGAGGAACAACAGATCTCGTCATCTATGTGGAAAATATGCCGGTATTCATCAAAGTAATTCCTGTGGGTGGTTGTGTGATTACGAAAGATATTGAATCATTGGGGATTACATTTGAACAAGCGGAAAAATTGAAAATAGAATATGGCACGTGTCTGGTGAAAAATGCCAACAAGGATCATTATATCACCATCTCGGATTCCACCAATAGTGTGGAACCTATGCGGATCAACGAAGCTTCCTTGGCACAAGTAATCAATGCACGTGTACAACAGGATATCCTGACTCCTGTAAAAAGAGAGATTGAAAATTCAGGCTATGCCTCCAAAGTTAGAAATATTGTGATTACCGGTGGCGGTGCTCTGCTGCGCGATATTCGTCCGTTGTCGGATTTTGTGATACAAAAAAGAACCCGTTTGGGCGAACCCAATGTGGGGATCTCCGGTTCTATGGATGATCGTTTTAAGGATCCTATTTTCTCCACGGCTTTAGGACTTTTACGGTACGGATGTTTGCGCGAAAATAATCCTATCGTGGAAGAAGAATCCCAAGACCCGAACCGTCGTAATGAGCCGCAGGAAGAAAGAGGAGATAACGGAATCAAAAATCCGCTGGGAGAATGGTTTAAAAGCATATATTCCAAAGTTACGGAATGGGCCGACAACCTCAATATGGAAGGAACCGATTAATAAGAAAATAACCTTTATAACCTTTAATGAATTATAAATCACTATGGAAGAAAATTTAATTGAACCCACTTTCCAAGCATCTAAAAGGGAATCTATTATCAAAGTGATAGGTGTGGGCGGTGCTGGCTGTAATGCCGTTCAACACATGTACAAAGAAGGAATTGTTGGGGTGGATTTTATCGTTTGTAATACCGACAGACAGAATATTGAAAGCAATTTGGTCCCCACCAAATTGGTGATTGGTGAATCTGGTTTGGGCGCTGGCGCTGATCCTCAAAAAGCACAAAAGTTGGCTGAACAGACCGAAGATAAAATAAGAAACCTTATCGGTGAAAATACCAAAATGGTGTTTATCACTGCAGGTATGGGCAAGGGAACGGGCACAGGGGCCTCTCCTGTTGTGGCACGTATCGCCCGCGAAATGGGAATCCTGACCATCGGAGTGGTTACCTATCCTTGGCGCTTGGAACAAAAACCGGCTCGTGTGCGCGCCGATGAAGGAATCGCAGAATTAAAGAAGTATGTCGATTCTTTAATCATTATCAAGAACCAAAAAATCATGGAAGAGTACTCTTCTGTAAAACTTTCCGTGGCTCTTGGTTTCGCCGACGATGTGCTCAAAAATGCAGTTAAATGTATCGCTGAATTGATTACCGTGGAGGGTTATCAAAATGTGGACTACAGTGATGTGGAGTCGGTAATGAAGGATAGTGGTGAAGCAATGATCGCCCTCGCTGAAGCCAGCGGCGACAATCGTGCAGAAGAGGTTGTTCGTCAGGCTATGACGTGCCCGCTATTAGATGATGTAAACATTACTGATGCACAAAAATTCTTATTCTTCTTACGCTATGGCGCTGATAATGAGCCTACTATTGGAGAGTTAGAGCAGATTGAAACAGAATTCAGATCCTATGTTAGCGAGGATACTCATGTGATTTTTGGTCATGCCGCTGATAAGAATTTGGGTGATAAAATCAGATTGTCAGTAGTCATTACCAACTACTCGAAAAAAGCAGAAAAAGAGACTCCGTTAGATGGCAATAACCATCGCAATAATAATCTGTCAGATGAAAACTGGTCTCCATTTGAACAGCCTAAAAATGAGGCTTCCGCAGCGGAAAATGTGAAAACAATTGAAATTCCGGATGTGAATGCTATCATTACCCCTCAATACAAGGCTCCTGAACCTGTTTTCCCCGAAGCGGATCTGTTTGACACGCATAATGAACGGAGTGATGATTCAATAAAATCAACGGAAGAGGATAAAGGGGTGCATTGTATTGATGAAGGGAAAAATATAATTTACGATAATGATAATGCGTTTACGAAATTTGTGAGTACCCCTGCTTATGCCCGTCAGAGTGAGCAACCCCAACCTGATAGTGCAAGATTGATGGAGGTGCAAACCGCAGCACGCAAACTGCCACAACCCAATTATACCCCCTCTGCGGAAAATTTGATTTTTGGGAATCTTATGGCTGATTAACGGTCGTTCTTTTCATAATAAAAAAAACTGCCACAAAAAATGGCAGTTTTTTTATTGTGAAGTCCTTTCTTATTTTATTTTCCGAAATAACGTATGTATAAGCCTTCAAAACCTTTTCCGTGGCGGGCTTCATCTTTTGCCATTTCATGAACGGTGTCGTGAATGGCATCCAGATTTCTCTCTTTGGCAATTCTGGCGATACGCATTTTGTCTTCACAAGCTCCTGCTTCAGCGTTCATACGTTTCTCCAAGTTGGTTTTGGTATCCCATACACATTCCCCAAGCAATTCAGCAAATTTAGCGCAATGTTCAGCTTCTTCAAATGCGTAACGTTTGAAAGCTTCTGCAATTTCCGGATAGCCTTCACGGTCAGCTTGCCGACTCATGGCCAGATACATGCCCACTTCAGTGGCTTCCCCCATAAAGTGCGCGTTCAAATCTTTGATCATTTCTTCGCCTGTGCCCTTGGCTACACCGATTTCATGTTCTGTAACAAAGGTCAAAGCATCGCTTTCCACCAATTCCTTGAATTTGCTTTTGGGTTGCCGGCATTGTGGACAAAATTCAGGGGCTTCATCTCCTTCATGAACATAACCACAAACAGTGCAGATAAATTTCTTTTTCATAATTTGTTTTTTTAGTGAATAATTTATGATTGGTTATTTATGATTTTCAGAATAAGAAAAATCCTTATTGAAATCGTGGCAAAGATAGGCAAATTTTAGTTAATGTGGAAATCTGCATGAAAAAATAACACAGCTTGTTAACAACAATTATTCAATAAAATTTCGTACTTTTGCGGCTCTATTGGTTTGAATTTGGAAGATTATAAATTATAAATAAAATAAGATTATGGATTTCAGTTTATCAAAGAAAGAAGAGTTGTTTCTTCAAATGATTAGAGAATTTGCGGAAAACGAGGTGAAACCGTTGGCTGCAGAAGTGGATGACGAAGAGAGATTTCCTATGGAAACAGTGCAGAAATTGGGAAAATTGGGAGTGTTGGGCATCCCTGTTCCAGTTCAGTATGGTGGTCAAGGTGGAAATAATTTGATGTATGGTATGGCAGTGGAAGAGTTGTCGCGGGCGTGCGCCACTACCGGCGTGATTGTTTCGGCGCACACCTCCTTGTGTATGGCCCCTATCATGGAAAATGGTACGGAGGAACAAAAAATGAAATATTTGCCCAAGTTAGCTACGGGTGAATGGCTTGGTGCGTTTGGTTTGACCGAACCTAATGCGGGTACGGATGCGGCTATGCAACAAACCACCGCGGTGGATGCCGGTGATAAATGGATTCTCAATGGATCGAAGATTTTTATCACGAATGCTGGCTATGCCCACGTTTATATTGTGATGGCCATGACTGATAAGACGAAAGGCACCAAAGGTATTTCTGCTTTCATCGTTGAAAAAGGGATGAAAGGGTTCAGTATTGGCAAGAAAGAAAAGAAAATGGGTATTCGCGGTTCTGCCACTTGTGAATTGATTTTTGAAAATTGCGAAGTGCCCAAGGAAAATCTTTTGGGAGAATTGGGCAAAGGCTTTAGTATTGCCATGAAAACGTTGGATGGCGGCCGTATTGGTATTGCAGCTCAAGCGTTGGGAATTGCCCAAGGTGCTATGGATGCCACCATCAAATATACAAAAGAACGCAAGCAATTTGGCAAAGCCATTGCACAATTCCAAAATACACAATTCCAAATGGCTGATTTGGAGACGAAAGTGCAAGCCGCTCGTTTGTTAGTCCGCTCGGCATCATATAAAAAAGACATGAAACTGCCTTATTCCGCCGACGCTGCCATGGCCAAATTATTCGCCGCAGAAACAGCGATGGAAGTTACGACAAAGTGCGTGCAGTTCCACGGTGGTTATGGTTATACCCGCGAATATCCCGTTGAAAGAATGATGCGTGATGCGAAAATCACGGAAATTTATGAAGGGACTTCCGAAGTTCAAAGAATGGTTATCGCCGGTAAGTTATTCAAATAATAGTCAATTAATAAAATTATCATAAAATGAAAATAGTAGTTTGTATAAAACAGGTTCCCGATACAACCGAAATTAAGATAAATCCTGTTACGGGTACGTTAATCCGTGATGGTGTCCCCAGTATTATGAATCCCGACGATAAAGGAGGGCTTGAAGTGGCGTTGCAATTAAAAGACCAATTCAATGCACATGTAACGGTTATCACAATGGGTCCGCCACAAGCCGAAGCCATTCTTCGTGAAGCATTGGCTATGGGGGCGGATAGAGCCATTTTGTTGACAGACAGGAAGTTCGCAGGTGCCGACACTTTGGCTACTTCCAATGCGTTGGCAGGCGCTCTCCGCGTTATTGAACACGATCTCATTATTACTGGTCGCCAAGCTATCGATGGTGATACCGCGCAGGTGGGCCCGCAAATTGCAGAACATTTGCATCTTCCTCAAGTATCGTACGTGGCTGGTTTTGAGTATGATGGTAAAAATACAATGCAAGTAAAGAAAGAAAATGAAGATGGCTACCAATTGCTTGAAGTGCAACTTCCTGCCGTATTAACCGTTCTCGCTTCCGCTTTCAAACCCCGCTATATGACTGTTGCCGGTATTATTAATGCTTACGATGCCCAAGAAATTGAAATCTGGACAGCAGATAAAATTGACGTGGATGAAAATAAATTGGGATTGAACGGCTCTCCTACACGTGTTAAAAGATCATTTACCAAAGCTCAAAAAACAGCTGGTGAAGTATTTGACTTAACACCAGAAGAATCAGTCAACCTGATTGTTGCCAAATTAAAAGAAAAATTCATCATTTAATTTTTGAAAGTCATGGATAAAACTAATTATAAAAATATATTCGTTTTCATCGAACAAAGAGATGGCGTTATTCAACCAGTCGGTCTTGAATTATTAGGGAAAGCCCACGAATTAGCTCAAATATTAGGCGAAAAAGTAGTGGCTATGTTCTTAGGCTACAATATTAAAAATCAATGTCAAACGTTAATTGAGTATGGTGCCGACCAGGTGGTTTGTGCGGATTGTGTGGAATTAAAAGATTATTTGACAGAACAGTACGCACAGGCGATTGAACAAATTATCAACCAATATTTACCCAGTATCATTCTCTTTGGGGCAACGACAATCGGTCGTGATTTGGGCCCGAGATTGTCGGCACGTATGGCTACCGGCCTTACGGCAGACTGCACCCGCTTGGAAATCTCTGAGGAAAAAGAGTTGATGATGACCCGTCCGGCTTTCGGCGGCAACTTGATGGCTACGATTATGTGTACCGAACACCGTCCCCAAATGTCAACCGTTCGCCCGGGTGTAATGCAAAAAATGGATAGAGACACTTCCCGCAAAGGTGAAGTTTTAGCTTTTAATCCCGTTTTTGACTTATCCAAGTGCAAGGTTAAATTATTAAAAACCGTTAAGGCTGAAAAAGATAAAATGGATATTACAGAAGCCAAGATTCTGGTTTCTGGCGGCCGTGGTGTCGGTAATGCTGAGGGGTTTGCAGAATTAGGAAAATTGGCAACCACATTGAATGCCCAAGTATCTTCTTCTCGTGCCATGGTGGATGCGGGAATTATGCCACATGATGTGCAAGTGGGCCAAACAGGTAAAACCGTTCGTCCGAACCTTTACTTCGCTATCGGCATATCTGGAGCTATTCAACACCTTGCAGGAATGGAAGAATCCGACATGATTGTTGCTATCAATAAAGATAAGGCGGCTCCCATTTTTAATGTTGCGGATG